>Ga0302209_10000272_pt1 | contig 24634 bp, 14 predicted proteins | sample II_Fen_E3_1_FD_194574 | JGI IMG/M metagenome (GOLD analysis project Ga0302209, IMG submission 194574) | Peat permafrost microbial communities from Stordalen Mire near Abisko, Sweden - II_Fen_E3_1 | ecosystem: Environmental > Terrestrial > Soil > Wetlands > Permafrost | place: Sweden: Abisko...
AAGTGCTCGACCTTTACTGCCCAAAGCGTTGGTCTGTGTTGGCCGCCTTATCTTTGCTAGATTTTTTATTTTTTTGTCGGTAAATAATCTACTCAAAAAATCCTTGTTGTATTTGTCTTTTGAATCCTTTTGGAAAAAGAAACCATTCCTAATCAAAACCAAAAGGATTCTTTCTATTGGGGCTTACACGCCGCAGAAAATAAAACATACCGCTGAAAATGCGTGGGGAAATGGCTTGGGTAGCGACTGACTGCTTAAATGGAGCTTGCGGAATGGAAAGGAAGGAGACTACCGAAGCTGTGCAGTGCTGAGGTGTGTGCATAAAATGAAAGCGGAATGAAATGTAAGGGTTCGGAGTGAGGAACGAACGTAGTTCCTGGAATGTAATGGGCTTGAATGAATGTACTGACCGCAAGCACGTGGATAAATCCACCCGGAATGTTTTAGTTTTCTGCACAACTAATGGGTGGTGGGGTCTTATTGTGGCTCTTATATTTGCGGGACGCACAACAACGCACTGATAAGGTGTAATTACTTTCCGCTCTGCCTTCAGGCGAGTAATGGGGCTATCGCGCCGCAGAGATTAAAAACATACACCTCACCCCTGACCCCTCTCCTTGAGGAGAGGGGAAGAAAGCATTGGAAAAGGGCTTTGGGAAAACGGAATGAATGGAGCTTGCGAAATGGAAATGAGGATTTCCCGAAGCCGCGGAGTGCTGAAGTGTATGATTGGAATGAATGTGCAATGCAGTATCAGGGGTCAGCGTGAGGAACGAACGCAGCTCCTGAAACGGAATGGAGCGAAAATGGAAATCATATACTGCAAGCACATGGACAAACAAATAGCTACATGTTTTTTATTTTCTGCACAACTGATGGGTGGTGGGGAAATCATGAGGTTCTTCGGGCAGCGGAGCGGGGCAAAAGCGTTGATCTTGTGCGGCTATTATACATAATTAGGTTATGGGCTTCCCTATTAATTTGCTTTCGGGCAAGGGAACGACCATAACTACATGTTATGTATAATAGCTTCGGGTTGTTTTTCTTCTGGCGCAAGTGCAGCACAGTGGTGGCGGTTGGAGTGCAAACGGCTTTTTTGTCTTGTGTGTGGATTGGCTTATTGATTTTTTTGAGGAACGAGGAAAAGCAATGTGCCAAATAAGTGTTGATTGCAAAAAGTGTGACAGAAAAAAAACAACAGCAGGGTGGATTGTGCGGAGGCAGGCAAAAAGACTGTGCAAGCCCAGAGGTACGAGGGGTGAGGATTTCTGCCTAACGGGGATTAGTCCCGGCGGAGCTGCCCGTAATAAACGTCCTGGCTTTGCCAGACCACTTTTCCCTTTACATTTATAACATTTTGAGTATAATCTCCAAGGAATTATTACACTTTTCGGACAATAAGGACATTAGTGTTTTGAAACAGAGTCTAGCCTGCAAATCAGCAACGTTTCAAGATAAAAAAGAAGTATTGCTGAATACGTGATTTGCTAATAAAGTGGTGGAACGACGAAACTTGCTTTTACTATTTGGTTTTAACCTGCGCAAGCAGACATATTAAATTCTTATTCCGATTAAAGAAAATTTCCTGTATCATCATTTTGGAGAATTTGAGGAACAATGAGATAAATTGTTTCTGTTTATAAGATAAAAATATCCAGATTAGACATCCAAGTATTTATAAGATCATTCTTCTATTTTAGGAGGAGGTAACATCTCCATCCATTTCAAACTATTACCATGCAAACGAAGTGACTCATTTATCGTCAGTAAATTACAGCGTCCATTAGGGAGAGATTTAAATCTGCTTAGCTCACTACCAACTGCCCAAATAAAATTCGCAAAAGCCTTCTCATCTTTAGATTTGAATAAGCCCTCTTCGAAAATCAAAGCCATGTTATGTTCGAACTCCATCCTATTATTTGGAGGCGGCATTCCATATTTACTCTTTTTTTTCATGTTCTTTCTCCTTGAAATTATCCATTTGAGACATCATATGCATCATACTTCTAACTGATTCATCTATTGTGAGGAGGTTAATTCTTTTATTAGGGAGTTCTCTTACACTCGTCAATCCAGTAAATAGACGGTCCATCCCCTTATTAAATTTGATTGTGCCGTCATGAATTTTTTCAGCAAGTATAAATGCGTTCCGCTCAAAGCTTTTTCTTGAATCATAAGACGCTGTTCTTGGTTCAAACATAGTATTTTAATTTAGATAATCATATATTTCATTTATTTTTCCTTCATCTATCCTACACATAATTGCATGATTTAATGCATGATTCAATAATTCAGGATATCTCCCTCTATAAAATGTATCATCATAAAAACTTCTTTTTAGATATCTATCAGAGGTGGCAAAATTAATTGGTAATAAAGGTTTGCAATAATCTAACACTTTATATTTTAATGTCTCGCAAAACTCCCTATTGAGAATTTGCATTTCATTGAAATACTCTATCTCATCTTTTATTGGTATCAAAAAGTCATCCTCAAGAATAACCTCACCAGTAATAATTCTTGCTTTCGGAATTTGTTTTTTTAGTTCTACATGTAATTCTGAATATCCTATTTTTACCAAATCAATTGAAATGTCTAAGTAATTCCTAAAAATCGTAAAATGCTTTATTTGAATAATACGTTCTTCAATGGATTTATCTGACATAAGTGTTTGATGGATATATCCTGGATTATTTTCAGATATTTTTTTTAGAATAAAAGAGCATTGCTGAACAGAGCTGATTGGTTTATCACTAAGTGATTCTTCAATAAGGGAAGTGATGGTTGAAGTATAATTTAGTTCTCCTAACCATACTAAAACATCTTCGGCTCTATCTCTAATCGTATCATTCGGATGGTTCAAAAACCATATAATAAACTCGATTGTTTTTTTGTCAGATGAATAATCCGGAGTTTTTAATTCCAGCCATTCATATTTTTTGAAAGAATTAGCTTCTGGACGAATTAGTAATGCAAAATGTTCGCTTATTATTGATTGTAACTCTTTTGCATGTTCGCTTATTTTATGCTCAAGCAACCAAAGCAACTCACTTACAACAACCCACTTTACTGAATCAGCATTTACAATTTCATTTCTTAAGAGCTTTAAAGCCTCGTGATCTGTCAATAGAAACTCTTTTAAATAATCCCTTAGTAATGAATGTTTTTGGGAGTAGTTTCCAAACCAAACACTAACTCTATTTTCTCTAAAAGCATTCGTTATTTTTTGCAAAACGATATCTCTTCCTGTATTTTGAAAATTCTTTTCATAAAAATCACAAGCTTCTGCAAATCTATCGCTATATCCGTTGTCTTGATAATCATTACTTTCTCTATTTTCAACTTCAATATTCCATGAATAGCCTCGTTTCAATAGAGATCCTTGAATTTTTCTTACAATATCCTCACTAGTAGTTTTCTGAATGTTTGATAAGTATTCTTTTTTATCGCTTTCTGCTGATATATTATCAATAAGATACCTTGAAAGCCTTTCAATCACTGTATCAAAAAGGTCCGGATCAATATTATTTAAAATCTCAGTATGTAGTTTTGCGAAAGAATCTATATATCTAAAATTATCATCATTATCAAAATAGATTTCACTTAACGCCCATTTAACTATGGGTGATATACTTTTGGAGTTGCGCAAAAGAGTTAATATACCATGTGCTTCTATTATACTCCTTGCGCCGAGAACATAGCCATCTCCTTTTCGCGGCATATCAATTGTATTTGATTCTGCATTTTGAATGATAATGTTAGGTGGAGGAAGCGTTTCATATTTGTAATATTCAATTGTTTCATTTATCATTTCTTGCTTTGCCAAAGCACCGATAAATTCTTCTTTTTCAACTCTTACATATCTTTGAAATGTCATTTCGCCGGAAGCCAAGTCAAGTAATGTTGCATAGTCGCAAATCTGTTTCTTTTCAAGGCTATTTCCCAATTTCGCTGCTCTGTTGATAAGTTGTAATTGATCTTCTTTATACCAACTTGGGCCCATAGAAGTATCCAACATTTTCTGAAATACATCCAGCGCTTTATCATTGTTTTCAAATAAAGCATATAGCTTTACAAGCTTAATCAATTCGGGCGTTCGTTCCCATCTATTTTGCACTCCCTTTAGGATATGATTTTCCAGAATATTCAATAAAACAAAAGTATCATCTCTGAATGCCTTATGCTTAACAAATAGAGAAATGATTTCAAATAGTGATTTGCGAAAGCCCTCTGTAAAGAGACATAGTTGATATTCAGACCTATTTTTTAAGTGATCACTAAAATCTGAAATTTTATCCTGAAAAAAGTCAATATATAATTGTGCTATTTGAGCATAAATATATGGAAATATCATTTCAGGAATTTGATAACTTCTATCCCAATGAGAACGTTCATCAAATAAGAAGTCTATTTTAGATAGAGTATCTGTTAATTGATTGTAAATCGTATCGAGATCATTTTTATTGTCAGCATGGCATCGATAAATTTTTCCTCTAATGAAAGTAATACGTTCAATAATGGTTTCTAAATAACCTTCCCACTGCTTTATTCGATTTGCTTTATTGGAAAATACAGAATATGAATTATCTTCATCTATATACCCACGGAATATATTGAGGTTATTATGGTGGAACAATATTTGAAAATCTACATCAACACCATTTTCTTTTCTTACATTCAACTTATTATATTGAGGTGAATACTTATTAATAAGATGTGATATTATTGACGAATCTTTACAATCAGCAATTAGTGATAATAAAATCAGGTATAACTCTTCAGTAGTGTAGTCGAATGTGTATTTTTGAATGCAAGCGGTTATATCATTTATAGCTTCATAAAAACTTTCATTCTTTCCAATATAATTAAATGTATTATCTATTTCATTGTATTTTAGTATAGTCAATGCTATTATTTTTATATTTAATTTATCTACAGTTGTATTTCTATGGTTTGAAATTTCCTCTATTGAAATATATTTATTATAGTTTCTTAAACAAAATGCATTATTATCAGCAACACCATATTCCTTTACAAATTGAATACCATCAATTAGCTCTTTCTCATCTTTATTAATAGATTTTTCAAAGTTTTGAAAAACTCTTATCAAATCTTGAAAACGCTCAAAACCAATTTCACCTTCATGAAATAATTGTGTTTGAGCATAGAGCTTTGTTAGAAAAGTTTGAGTTGAAATACCTCCTTTACTATTAAATGCTTCTCTCAGTTTTGTATCAATATTTTGATAAAACTTAAATGCTATTTCTTTATATCCATTCTCATAAAGAAGCTGTAAAAAATAAATAGAATCCGATTCTGTCGTTAAGACGGTGTTTTCACGTACTAAATAATTATAAGCTGCTTCTGGTTTCTTCAAAGCAATCATTGCTTCTGCTAACTCAAAAGCATTTTCTGCGAAAACAGAATCATAACGAAATTCAATTCTCTGAGATAAAAGAAGTAAGCGAATTACCTCTGTCGTCTTCTCAAAATCTATCGCAATATTTATTGTGTTTTTTATATCTATCAAAACAACCTCTGGATCAACGTCGTTTAGAGCACATTTATCTGCCCAATCTTGTGAGCATTGCTCCATACATTTTTTATTATCGGTACATTTTGATAAATGAAAAAGATGATTCCATATTGCATATTTTGAATTCTTATTGGCTATGCAAAATGTGATAATGTTATCATGTAATACCGAAAGAATTGGGGTTGAAAGATTGTCTTCTATATATTTACTAAAAGAAGTGTGGTAAATTTCATACTCTTTATTTTCAGTATGATTAATCAAATATAGAAGTGATTTTATATGTGTGTAAAAAGCTATTTGATAAGCTTTTTCTAGCATTTGAATTAAATCCCTTTCATTGACCAATCCTCTGGTTTGAGATAACGTTGAAACAATTGCAAGAATTTCTACATTTTTACTGATTTTATCCCAAATGGAATTGTAGTAGTTAGTGATATTTCCCCCAATAACAGGTATTGTTTGTATCCATACATTGATTTGATCTTCAGCATCGGATAGTGTATACTCATTCAAAAGGTAGTTTGTTAAATAATTCAGATACAAAGGGTGACCTTCCGACTTTAGAGCTAGTTCCTGGATCAGAACATAAGGTAGATTTAATTCTTTCGTTTTCTGCTGGATGAAATTTTCACACTGAGCCAAATCTAAGGGCTCTACATGTACTTCTTGTTTTTGATGCAGAAACTCTTTTATTTGTGGCGGAAGTATATCTTTTGAGGTGCAAGATATTATTATTCTTAAATTAGCTGGTAAGGTCAATGGGATAGTACAAAGAAAATCAAATAATGAATTATGCCCCTGATTAATCAACTCATCCAGACCATCTATAATTACAATCCCTGTTTTTCCGGTTGAGTTCAAATGGGATGATAGCATTTGAATCATATCTGGAATTTTTTTCTCTTTTTCTTCCCAATTAGCTTGAGGCGGTAGAATTTCCCCAATAGTACGATATGCTAGTTCTTCGATCCATTCGATAAATTTTCTTTTAGAACTCCTTACGGTACTAGACATAGTATCTTGGGGGACTTTTAAAAAATAGCGGCCAATAACAGAAATGTTTTCGTTCTCTGGAATATATGTTGCGGCTATAGTCGTTTTTCCACTTCCTGGTGAACCATGTAAAAGCACCCATCCAGACTGCTCATGCAAAACTTTATCTATTTCATCAAATACTCCAAAATTAGGTGTTGTCCCAGCTATTTCCTCTTTCAGCCCCTCTGGTATTGTGATATTATCATATGGTTGTGATATATCGATACCATTTTTTAGAAGAAACTGTTCTACTTTTTTGATACTAACTACTCCTAATTTATTGTCTTGCTGAACAAGGGTAATAGCACATATCCTATCAGATATAAGGATTGGAGAACCAGATAACCCTGAATAATTATAACCGGATTGAATACTCTCGCTGTCCAATAGATAATCCCAATGTGAATTTGCTACAACTTGATGGATTTTTCCAACATATCGAACTCCGATGTTTTCTGTTTTATATGGAAATCCAAAAGTTTTCCACTTTTCTCCAATTCTTAATGCAGAAGCTTCTAAGGGAAGCAATATTGTTTTTGAAGAATAATTCACTTTCAACAACGCAACATCTAACAGTTTATCTGTATCGACAATAGAGGCTTCAAAGCATACTCCATCTATGTATACTTCTATCTTTGTATTTTCTTGATAATCTATAAAAGTGTGGTAAGCTGTAAGTAGAATGTCATCAGTAACGAAGAAGCCAGTTGCGTTCTCATTGTCATATTTTAGCTTAACTGTTATTTGTTCTATAGGAGATTTCATGTTTTCCATATTATTCACAATGATAATTCAATGGGTTTTTCCGTTTCTGGAAAAATGATTTCGTAATTATACTTCTCTTTAAGTTCTGAATTTGATAGTTCCTGACAAATAGCGAGTGGATAATTAAAAAATATGTTTCGTTTGATTTTATTATCTTTAGTCAATATCCAAGCTAAAGTTTCTATGTCAGGGTGATTATGAATTTTCCCATTAGATGAGATAATCCATTTGTCAGAGTCAATAAGTTCTAATAATCCAGGACTATTATTGGAAAAACTGCCATGGTGGGAAAGTTTTACTAAATCAAAATATATGGGAAATTCTTTTGTAGATAAATGCTTTTTTAATTCGCTCTCTACTAAATCAGAATGTGAATCGCCCAAAAACAGCATTTTTTTATCGCCAACCTGTAAAATGAGAGATATTGAACTTCCATTAGTAGGTGATGTATCTGGAGTAAATGGACCACCCTTTAATTTGTCAAAGTCGATATTATTCTTGTAGGAAATGGTTTTACTTTTGTATTTTAATTCTTCTTTATCTTGTGCTAACAGGAACTCAAAAGCATCGTCCCAAAATCCATCTGTATGGGAGGTATCCAAGTATCCATTTTTATAGAGTTCTTTTCTCCAATACTTTTGTAAGGATTCAAGTTTTGTTTGATTGGGAGAAAGCAGATTGACAGTAAATTCACCAACCGTAATGCTATTTTTATGATCTAAAGAAACAGCATTCCCGTGAAACTGAGTATTCCACTGGTATTTGTATTTTAACAGTATAGATGCCAGTGAAGAACCTTGCTTTGCACTAACATTTGTCGCTGAACCAGATAACTCTTCTCTTTTAATATCATTGAATATTTTTTCTTCTTTTATTGTTGTGTCAATTTGTTCATCTTGCTGAATATGGCGAAAGGCATTATGCCAAATATTTTGTACCGGAATTATTTTTTCAGTTTCATTTTCCTCTATAAATTTAATTATTCCGGAAATATGGTCTGCGTCAATATGAGAAACTACAAGGAGTGATAATTTTTCCCCTTTTGAGGCCATTTCAATTAAATTGGGCTTAAGGAATTCGTTATAGGTGTTTACATATCCTCCGTCAATGAGTATATTTGTTTCTCCTGTTGTGATTAAGAAACAGTCTCCATTGAGAGCTGGAAAGATTTTGACAGTTATATTATTCATTTGTCCTATTTTATTTCTAACATCTACGCTATTCAGATTCCCTCAATGGCCAGTCACCGTAATTAATAGACTGTATGAACTATCTCTTCACTTCCTTTTGTAAATACTATGTTGGTGAGCGTGTTGAATTATATTTATTTTATCTGTTATTACAGCTCTTACTCAATTATACGTTTCGGCGTTATATAATATCTTCATCTTTTGTCGTAAATTTATGCGAAATTTGCGACAAGAAAGTTATTCATTTTCAATATTTATCGTCCTAAACCGACTGTTTAGTTCCGTTAATCGTTCAATTAATTCGGAATATGACTTTGATTCTCCCGGAATCATATTGGTTTGCATACTTTGGTAGTCAGCTACCCAGGCAGTCGCCTGTTCGGCTGAAGGGATAAAATTCAATGTTTGCGGTTGCAGTGTATTGTAATCGAACCCACGTAAACCAATGAATTTGCGCCGATGCTCTATTATATCGCGATATAATGCAGTATCGTTCAACGCGTCCGTTTCTACCTGCGAGCCCATCATTTTCTCTAGGTCGTATAAATGGCGTGATCTACGATCGACATTAATAGTACCAGGCTGGCTGAGTAATTCATGCAGCAGAAAAGCTTTTTCCAGAAAAGTGCGTTTTTGAGCTACTGCTGAGACATTAAAAGTAGTATCAGCATAAGGTGCAGTTGGGAATTGTTCGGCCACCATGGTTTTGATTGATGCGTTTACTAATGGTTCTGTCATGGATCGGCCACTTACCTCTATTTTTATGCTGGCTGGCAAATAATCTACAACCGGAAACAAAGGAGTGAAATTTACATAGATACTTTCGGGATCGACAGTGGATACAGAAGTTATATCAACTGTAGTTGTAAACCATGCGCGTGGGACTCCCATTGCTAACAACATATTGTCCACTCTTTCCCGCAATTCATCACGCACAAACGAACATAAAGCTCTACGTAAGCCATCATTGATTTTGTTTCGGGATCTTAATTCACCTCCAAAGCCCAAATATGCTCTGTCAATTGCAATATCAATATCCTCGGAGAATCTTTGAATGGTACCCCAGCATTTACTTAGAGAAGTACCTCCTTTAAACGAAAGTTGATCGGCAAATGGCAGTGAAAAAAGGGCTTCGAGTACGGTGGTGACCCACCAATCTTTTTCCACTGCTTGCACTATGTAGCCGGTTCTAACAGAGGTTTGTTCCAGAATGGTTCTTCTGTCTATATCGCTTAGGCGCGTCCAGTTAATGTTCATGAGTTAATTAGTTTTTTAATCCAGGCTGGTGCTAATTGTAAATCAGCTATAATATCTTCCTTTTTCTCTTTTGAAATTAGTTCCTTTATTTTAGTCAGTTGCTCGGATGTAACGTTACCTTCACCAATTTCTTTAAGAGCAGCTACTATAAGCATTAATACATCATTTTTATAGGATAGATTTTTTGCTACTGTGCGTTTAAAAACAATACCCTGTCCATTGCCAATTTTTATCTTACGAGCTGCCCCATCGGTCAGAAAAACGACATTCATAGGTATTTGTGTGGAGAGACCAAGTACATTAAGCGCATAGACACCTGTAGGGACAATCCGTGCTTTATCTCTTTTGGCAATTTCACGCGCAATTGTTTCAACGGTTGGATATAGTACCCCCAGTCCCAAACGTGTATCAATTTGGGGATACAAATAAATACCCTGAGCCAGCCTGATCAACAAACCAGATTCGGTAAGTCGCTCCATAGCTTTATTCACAGCTTTAGGGAGTCCAAATGAGCTAAAATCAGCTGCAAATAGAATTTTTCCTTTTCGACCAGACTTAAGCTTGTATTCTATCTCACTTACAATACTTTTCACGATAAATTAGTTTTTATTTTGTCGCAAATATAGCAAATATATGCGACATTATTATTTTGAATGATATTTATTTTTAAGAGATTTGATTCATCAGAATTTACTGCATGTTTAGTTGCTGATTGTTAGGAATTTTGCATGATATGTTAGATTGATTTTTCTTTGCTGTTTCGGCAAGGAATTAAATTGATAAAAACCAATAGTGGTGGAGTGATTAGCGTTAATCGGTTTGTTCAATAAAATAAAGTGTTCATTGACAATGAACACTTTATTTTATTGAACATGTACAGTTGGTATTACATGTCAAGTAAACTGCGCAAAATACTTGACAAATAAATAAAATGGCTGCGATAATAACCGATTATCAGATATTATCGCAGCCAAAATATATGACGAGATTGTTTTGCGGCTGACAATGGGAATATGAGAGACAAAGTGAGGAGGTTAGTTTACATTTGCAATTCACGAATTGCGAAAATCAGATATTATGCAGACAAAATATAAAAACAATTCATAGGCATTTGAAAGATAATTACATGATAAGGGATCGTATTGTTCAACCCCGTCCGGGGTTGGTGAAAGAGAGTGTTAACTTCCCCCAGTATCGCTATGCTCACTGGGGGTTAAGCATATTTAACCCCGCCGGGGTAAGAAAATATTGAAAAAGGTTACCCATGACCAATCACAAAATAGCTTGTTTTTGACGGGTCTTTGAGGATAATGTCTTTTTCGCGCATGAATTTGATATAACCTTTGGCGGTACGTTCTTTTACGTCTAAGTATTCTTGGAGCTTATCGGTCAGTTCCTGATAGGTATAGTAGCGTTTTTGCGCGAAGATTGTTTTGGCGGTGGCAGTAAGCTCGTTTTCTTTGCGTTTTTCTTTTTCTTCCTTGGTTTTCTCACCCAGATAAACATGCATTTCTTCTTTCTTGTCCCATGCAAATTGAATAAGTGGAACATCCAACGGACTGCCGTCACGCACCTTTAATACTTTTACAACTGAAACTCCGGGTTGGTCGTCTTTTTCAATGGAGAGGATACCGGCAGATTTTCGTTGAAGCTCCGAACCTAAATGACCGCGAAGCTTTAACCCGTTCGGGATAAAGTGCAGCACACAGACAATACAGGTCTGATAAATACCAGCCAGTCGGTAGAGTTCGTCCACAATCCGGATGCTTTCGGCTTCATCGTTAGCCGAATGGATTAAATCAGCAATACCGTCAATGATCACCAAATGGATTCCACCAAACTCATAAAAGAACTTATCCATGCTTTGGATAATTGCTTGAAGTCGTTCCTTTCGGGACATTCCAGTCAAGCAATATGCCCTAAAGCTCTCGGGGAAATGCTTCTGCTTTGCCCGTCTGAGGCTATTCATGGTGTTTTTGTAAAGCTGTAATTCTGACTGTTCGGTATCATAAAGCAGAACGGCTTTATTCTGCCGGTTGGCTTTAATATGAGTTCCCAAGGTGTCGATATCATCGTCATCAATATTTAAAGTACCCGCAACTAATGCACAGATGTAGTTACTCTTGCCTGTCCCCTCTCCTCCTGTGATACAGCATAAGTTACCTTGAGTACCAAGCGGGACGTTATTGATTGAAATTATCATTTCTGCTGATATTGGTGGTTTGGTGAAATCTATTTCGCAGGATTTTAAAACTGCCATTGTTTCGGCATAGATAGTATCAAGAAATTGGATGAATAGCTTTTGAAAATCTTCCTTCCTATTTCCGAGTTTGAAGAAATCGGAAATGTCTTTTTCATCTTTCGTGCCCTTCAGAGGAAGAATCATTCGTTTCACTCCAAGTGATGTAAGCTGCTGCTCGTGTTTGGCAGATGCCTCCATGCCCGTTTTGTCACAGTCGTATAAAATAACGACATGCTTAAAGCGGTAAGTCAGTTTCCTGATTGTACTTTGGGGAATGTTGGATGTTTCGCTATTGAAACATATTGCCGCAAAGTCTTTTGAAACCAGACTTAATACATCCTTCTCACCACCGGTGAGAAAAAGGATATTTCCTTTAGGCGGCAGCTGCTCCAGACCGAAACAATATTTATCGCCCAAATCACCTGCATACTGAAAACGAACAGTCGAAAAAGGTCGGTAAAGTTTTATATACCGCTTTCCCTGATAAGCAAATATCGGTTCTCTTTCTGAGGGCGTAAGCTTGTAGGGTTTACCTTCGTTATTTTCGGAAGAAAATTCTTTAAGAGAAACAACCTGGTATCTTTTCAAGACATCTTGTGTTATTCCATATTGTTTCCAATAAGTCAATTCAAGTTCAGAAAATGGTTTGACCTTAATGGAAAACGGTTTGATTGGTTTGGGTTGTTCTTCTTTTGATTCCAAGATTGAGGACTTTGGGGACGATTGGGACATTGATTTAGAGGACTGGTTGCTTGAAGCATTATCCGGTCCCAGACATAAATCCTGATTGATTTTCTGGAGGATTTCAAGGAAGCTGTCTGCATGACGGCAGTCAGTTCCCAGTATTTTTCCAACAAAGTGGAAGCAATCCCCGCTGTAGTTGTCGTTCCCGTAATCTTTCAGTTTGTACTGATCATTTGCTCTATCGAAATATACATTGCAGGAAGCTTTTTTATCTTCGTACAATGGATTGAGGAAATTTCGCCCGACACGAAACGGAAACGGCAGATAATGTTTGAATACATTCAAGCCTTTATCTGTTCGTGCGAGTATTTCTTCTTTGCTCAACATAAGTTTTATGGCTTTCGATTAAGTTGTCAAGTGCTTCTTGATTACTTTTCACTAAACGTTCTTTCAACATGCGTTTTACCTCCGCAATGGTGTAGTAGGTTTTGCCTGAAATGATAGAATATGAAATAAGCCCTTTGGTGCGAAGACGCTGAAGTGTACGTTCGCTTATTTTCAAGAATGTACAAACTTCATAACCATCTACCCAAGCTTCTTCTTCGTTGATTTCTTCAGGCTGATAGTTGACTACAAACTTGGCAATGGTATTGACCTTTTCCATTAGGTCTTTAAATGCTTTGGATTCAATTGTGATTACTTCCATAATGCTAATTTGAAAATGAGTTAATTTGAAAATATGCAAATTATCAAGAATGATATTCTAGCGCGCGGATAATCCAACCATACAGATATTTTTTATTGGCAGGACGTTTTTTGATAATGGCAATATAATGGGCAATTTTGGCAACCGTGAAAGCCGGCTGAAAATATCCAAAATCTAATGAATTGAGTTTTTTGAGGGTTTGCTCGCCAATAATTCCATCCTCTTTGGTTCCGACGACAGATTGGACTATGACGACAGTTGTCAACAGACCTGTGTTTACAGCAAAATCGAAGATTGAGTCAGATGTAGTTTGGTACTGAATTTGGTCAGCCTTTAAGGGCAACCAAAATTCATACAAATAAAACAGTTCTACTTGTTTTTCTAAATCGGCATTGTTTGCCAGATTGAAAGGAAAATTGGGTTTTATTTTATACTGATCGATAATGGACCAACCTTTCCAATCACCGTGATTTGCACGTGAGATACCTCTATAGGTTTCTTTGCCTGAATCAACAGGGTCGTTGACATATTCGCCTTCATGAGCGAGTGTCTTTTGAAGTGAAATTTTGAATTCTGCCATTTTATTAGATTTTAGAACCAAGAGCCAAGACCTCACCCCAACCCTCTCCTTTTGGAGAGGGAGAAAGAGGACTTAAGATTTGTTCATTGTTTTAGTATTGGCAAAATTGGTGGGTTTTGTTGGATATTATTCACAAGTTGTACCCAATGCGGAAAAGAAAAAATCAAAGTCAAAAACAGGAAATAAACGGTAGTCTAAAATTATCACTTCTCAATACTACTTACATACAAGAAGCTACAAATATGCACATTACGAATTAAATTTATTCAATTTAGCTATTTATATATAGTAAAATTATATTCCCAAAAGCCCAAGTTGTACCCAATTGGGATTATTAGCTTTAATGGACAAAGCATCTAACTCGGTTTTTAAAAATACTTCCAAACGATCATTTGCCATGATTTTTGCAACCATGCAGTCTTGACTCGTAGAAAATTCAGGATCAATATAGATAATGAGATTATCGAGGTGTAAATGCAAGTCTTCTCTCCCTCTGACAAAAAATTTATCATCGAGAAAGGTTGAATTCATTCTATAATAACGATAAAATTCGAGGTGATTGTTGAAAAACAAAGTAAGTTTTTCCAATTCATGAAGGAGGTAATTTTGTTGAATTTCTAAACTACCCATCGGTCTCTTGCTTTCAATATTGTTTATATTGACATGGTAAAAGAGTTGACTTAATATTGCCGGTTTGATTTCTTTGAAAAACAAAATTTCTTCTTCATTTTTAAAAGTATAATTCAAGATAAAGGTTTTGAGCTTACTCAAAGTATTTTTTATACAAACAATGGATTTCTGAGATTTATTGATCGTATTTGTTTCCTCCAAATCAATAGTTTGCAATTGGGAATTGAGTTGTTTGTTGAGTAATGTAACGAAATGATTCATTTAGTATCAGCAGGTGTTTATGTATTTTTCTTGTTTTGGCAAGAAAAAGAAAGAATGCCTGAATTTTTTAATTACCAAACATTCTTTCCAACCTTAAAAAACCAACAACAAAGAAAAAAATCTAATAATACAAAGAAAAAAAATATCTACATGGTAAAAACAAGCCAATTACTTTATTATCAAAGTATTGAAAGAATCACCATCCAATTTAGGGGAAATTACATATCCTTCTATCTTAACATGAACAATTTGCTCATTTGGACTTTCATTTCGTAAAACCAAAACAACACTTTTATCGGAATTCCTAAAGGCAAGCAAATTATTGAACTTACCATCGGTTTCCAGCAATTTGGCTCCAGGTTTAATGAAGTGACTCAAGTGTTTCATAAGGTAATATTCATAGTTGAATTTGTATGTTCTGGCAAGTGTATCTACACTCACCAATGAATTTTGCTTCCAACCCCAAGTGCTAATACCATCCTTTACCAAAGAAGTATTCCAATACATGTAGGCATTGACTCCATTATTCAGATAATGCTTCATCAAATCCCAGGAATGTACACAATTCTCCCAGTCATTCTTACCATTACCACATTCCTGTTCTGATTGGTACAAGGTGAGTTTCGGATACTGCTTGCGAACAATCGGTAATGCATCTTTCCCTGCCCATTGAAATGCGGCACCTTTAATGTATTTCTTTGCTATCGAATCAGTTAAAGTCGCATCCGCAAGCTTTGCATTTGCACGTTCTAAAGTTCCAAAAAATACGTTTACACCCAATTGTTGCATCTGTGGTCCCAAAAACCTTATAAATTTGGTGAGACCTTCGGGTGTCCATGTACAACTAGGATAAGCTGCAGAACTATTGAATTCGTTTTGCGGCATTACCATGCCAATCATAATTTTTTGCTGCCGGTAAGCCTCAATGAATTTAGCAAAGTACAAAGCATAAGCTTTGTAATACTTTTCCTCCTGAATAAACATATCAGTCCCCTCTTTGCCCTGCCTATCCTTTGGTAAACCATTATTAATCCCTCTCATGTCAATACCCAGATTTTCAAAGTGCATTCTACTATTACCCAGCACACTCCAACCGGCATAGTGCTTATTATACTTCAACCATGATGGCGGTGACCATGGTGAAGCCCAAAGCTGGAGAGTAGGATTGTATTTTTGTGCATTTTTGATAAAAGGAACGAGAGTTTTCAAATCGTTAGCAATACTGAAGTTTTTCATTTCAAAATCGCCATCCGTTTCATTATAGGAATACCATTTTTTTGAAAAGTCATTGGCACCAATAGGCATTCTGCAAATATTAAAATTAGCTCCAACTCCCGGAGCAAATAATTCACGCAAGATGTACTCTCTATCTTTGATACTTAAAAAACTCAAAGAAATCCAGCCTTGTTCATTGAAGCAAGTGCCAAAGCCCTGAATGGTTTGTTGCGGTTTATTCACTTCTACTACCACATCCGGAGTACCCGAATAGTGTTTGGTTTGGATCTTTTGTGTTTTCCATTGTTCGGCTTGCGTGGTAGATACCCAACTTGTTTTGGTTTGTGCACACAATGATACTGCATATAGTATCATTACTTGTATAGCAATTTTTCTTCTCATAATACTAATTAAAAAATAATTTTATACTCAACAAATTAATTCTCTCAGAGTTATTCTATTGCTTTATCTGTTGCCATAAAAATAACTAATTATTTGATTTTAATTTTAATCGTTTTTAAAGATTTAGTATCAGAACTGTTGCCGTATAATACTTCATACTGCCCGGGAGTAACCATCATTTTCCGCTGACTCCAATCGTAGAATTCAAATGAAGAAGGTGTCAGATTGATAGTAGCCTGAAGGGTTTTTCCAGCATCTACATTTACCCGTTGAAAACCTTTCAGAGTTTTAATCGGGCCTTCCACGTCATTTAGCTTGCGAACGTAGACTTGTACAACTTCGCTCCCTGATCGTTTTCCGGTATTTGTTACAGGTACTTTTAGCGTAATACTTTCATTTGTTTTGATAGTTGTTTTGCTTGCAGTTGCGGTGCCTAACTCAAAATTAGTATAACTAAGACCGTATCCAAAAGGGAAAAGTACATCGGAAGTGAAACGATAGGTACGACCTTTCATTGAATAATCTTCAAAATCAGCCATCTTCTTAATGTCTTTGTAGAAAGAGATTGGCAGCTTTCCTGAAGGATTATAATCGCCAAAAAGCACATCGGCCACAGCCTGGCCTCCCAATTCACCACCGTACCAGGCTTGAAGAATGGCATCGCAGTTTTCTGTTTCGGGAACTAACCCAATGGCAGAACCAGAGCAGTTTACGAAAATAACTTTTTTGCCGGCTTGTTTCAATGCTTTCAGACAATTGCGCTGTACTTCAGGCAATTGAATATCAGTGCGGTCACCATTTTTAAATCCGGGAATATTTACCGGCATCTCTTCACCTTCCAATTTTGAGGAAATTCCACCCGCAAAGACAACTAGATCTATTCCTTTCAGTTTATAGATAAGATCATTGAATTTTACAGGTATTTCTTTACCTAAATTAAGGTTTAAGCTAGCGCTCCAGTTCCCAACTTGTTTGAAATAAGCCTCAATTTTGTATTCTTTACCTTGAGTCACTTTTAAAGTGATTTTTTTTGCAAGGGGTTTTCCCGAATTATAATTGGCAAGTGTGTCGCCATTCACTATGAGTTGAAATGCGCCGCAAACTTCGGTATTGAAGACAATTTCGTCTGATTGTAATGGTTTAAAGGTTGATTCATATCTTCCGGAAAAATTCTCTAGTTGAACTCCTGTGCTGAATTCATGCTGTCCGGTAGTGCTGAGTTTTATCGGATTCGTGATTTGTTCGGTGGCAACTATGTCTCCTTTAAAATCCCGATTGTTCCAGTACGTGGCTTTAATACCCGGTTTTCCTGCAAACGAGCATTGATCCAACATACTTTCGGTGATTAGGTTTTCCGTTAAGTCGCAGCCTTTGTCGTATAAAACAGATTGAGCCGAAAGTTTCGTTTTTATGCCATCAAGAATAGTAACAGTGTTATTAGGTGTGCTATTGTAATTTCCCCACATAACGGTCTTTTCGTCAGCATTCGGACCGATTACGGCAATCTTTTGCGCTGATTTGGATAGAGGCAGAGCATTTTTTTTGTTTAGCAGCAGCGTCATTGTCTGGCGAGCCATGTCTAATGCCAGTTGTTTGTGCGCATTGCAATTAAGAACCGAAGCCGGAATTTTAGTCCATGAAACCAACGAATCCGGATCCATTTCACCCAAATCGAAACGACCAACCAATACACGCTGCAAACGTGTGTCTATTTCTTTTTCTGTAACTAATCCCTTTTCCACAGCCTCAGGCAAATATGTGTATCCTGCGCCCGAACCGCATTCTAAATCGTTACCTGCTTTTACTCCTTTGGCAGCAGCATGTGTTGCATCGGGTGAAACTTTATGGGTTTGGTAAAAATCGGAGATTGCACCACAGTCTGACACAACCAAGTACTTAAATCCCCATTCGTCGCGAAGAATGTCTTGCAGCAGGTGAGTGTTTCCACAGCAAGGTTGACCATCAATGCTTTGATAAGCACACATCACTTCGCGTACATCTGCATCTTGAACCAGCGATTTGAAGGCAGGAAAATATGTTTCATTTAAGTCCCGCGGATTTAGATCAGTGAGATTAAGTGTATGCCGGCTCCATTCAGGACCGGAGTGAACTGCAAAATGTTTGGCGCAGGCCAATAATTTTTTATACTTCACGTTGTCAGGACCTTGCAAGCCTTTCACTACAGCCACACCCATGCGTGAAGTCAGGTAAGGGTCTTCACCATAGGTTTCCTGCCCGCGTCCCCAACGTGGATCACGAAATATATTGACATTCGGTGTCCATACCGAAAGACTTAAAAAACGCTTGGCACTTCCTCCTTTTTGTTTTAGCTCATTGTTTTTGGCGCGTGTTTCATCAGATACTACATCGAATACTTTGTACAGCAAAGCATCGTTGAACGAGGCTGCCATCCCGATTGGTTCGGGAAATACGGTTACGTTGGTTGTATTGCCCAATCCGTGAAGTGCTTCGCTCCACCAGAAGAATTTTTTAATTCCCAATCGGGAAATAGGGTACGAAACATCAACCATGAGGTCAGCCTTTTCTTTTAAACTTAACCTGTATATTAAGTCCTTAGCTCTTTCATCGGAACTTAAAGCCGGATTTTGATATGGAAGTTGTTGTGCTGACAAGCTGATTGTTGATATAAAACAAGCTACTATAAAAAGCACTTTTTTATAGTGGTGTAAGATTGGTGTGTTCATTGTGTATGAATTAAGAGTTAATATTCTTTCTGAAAAAGAATCACTTTGAAGGATTCGGGTGGTTTTACTTTTCGAGGTTTTCCATAAATTTCAATTGATCCTGAAACGGCATTTTTTTAGCATTTACCTTTTTTCCAAATTCCACTACCTGAGGTTTATTCTCGTTAAACTGTGGCCATAGAGGCAGGTTTTTCCCATTGGGGTTGCCGTTTCGGGCAAAATTGACCCAATAGGTCGACATTATGTTTTCCAGTTGGTAATCCCATTCGGTAAATGGTCGTTCCCAATATTTCAATGTATGCAGGGCATACGCAAATTCGGAAGAATGGAATGCGCCATAATTTGGTTTTCCTGGTGGGATGTGTGAGAAATAATAAACCCAGACTTTCGATTTTCCGTTCGAGTTTTGCTGTTTTGCCCAGATATAGTTTTGCAGTCCAAACGATAGCTGCGTTACTATTTTCTGTGATTCTTTTGCCTGATCATCCGTTTCGGCTGGGAACAATTTCAGAAATTCATCACTTTTTGCGCCGTATTTTTTTTCCGCATCATTCTTAAACATTGCTACATCCGGTGAGGGACCAAAGTAAACACCATCGTCAGCATTCCAGCCAGTCAAAAGCGGGACATCATTTTGGTTTCTATTTTCGAATGTTTCTGAAAATGGCGGTATTACCACATTATCGACTATAACCATCCATCTTCCCGAGACAGACATAATTTCGGAAGCTGATTTTTTCCTCATTTCTGAAATGTTTTTGATTCCTGCCTTTTCCAAAGCAACTTTACCTTCTGCTTCAGCGTCCTGCGAACTTTTGGAGAATCCTATTTCGTTCGTAAAAAGACCTCCGCTCTCTGCAATGGCGCGCTGAAACAAACCTTTGGCCAATGGAGAAACCATCAGCGCATTCACGCTCATGGCACCTGCCGATTGTCCGGCAATGGTTACATTATCAGGATTACCACCAAAGGCAGCTATATTTTGCTTCACCCATTTCAGGGCAGCGATCTGATCGAGTATTCCGTAATTTCCAGAAACTTTCAGGTCAGATTCGGCAGAAAGTTCGGGGTGTGAGAGGAAACCAAAGATTCCAAGCCGGTAGTTGATGGTAACAAACACGCATCCTTTTTTCGAAATTCCTTCGCCATCATAGAGTGGAACAGTGCCTGAACCATTCATAAAAGCACCACCGTGAATCCAAACAATAACAGGAAGTTTGTTTGAGCTCTTTTTGGCAGAAGTCCATACGTTTAGGTAAAGGCAATCTTCACTGATTGGTTCGGTCGGAGCCATAAACTCTTTCGTCCAGCATTTCATTGGCCTGGGTTTTGGTTGCATGGCGGAGGCTGGCGGAGTGACGCATTCACGTACTCCGTCCCAATTTGCTACAGGTTGAGGAGCTTTCCAGCGCAATTCACCCAAAGGAGGAGCTGCGTATGGAATTCCCTTGAAAACAACAACTCCGGTTTTATCAAGTTGTTTTCCTTGAATCAAACCATTGTGAATTTTCATGGCAGTGCTTAACTGTGCAAAGAGAGTTTGAACCCCTAATATAACAAGAAAAAGCATAAAGGTTATTCGTCTCATAATCTATATATTAGTCTTATTCAAAACCACTTTATTAAGGGGAATTCCGTCTAACTATTACCACAAAAAGGTCATTACCAAATATCTGTTCTAAAAGGTGTAGCCGGCAGGTTCTCTTTGTTGTAGATATTCCCATCGGGGAAATTACACCAGTCGTAACGTACAGCCACGGGATTTTTTATTTTGTCGCTTACAACAATAATATCATTTCCATCTTGATAAGCTTTTGCCCATGTAAACCTTTTATCGGCACCCGCAATGGCAAAACCACGTACATAATCGTATTGGCCTTTGGTTAGCAATCCTGATCCGACATTATTGAATGAAATACGGATTTTGTCCCCCTCAATGGTCATCTTGCTGAATGTTGGTCCGGAAGAAATGACTTGTTTGCCATACGCCACTTTTTCGGCAGCCAGCACCAATCGATGAGCCACATCCTGCTTGTTTTTTGGATGGACATCATTCTCTTCGCCAATATCCACAGCTGTTGCCATTCCGGTAGAAGGCAAAGAGAGAGCCTTGCTTTGCGCTTCACGTACCCTTGCCCACGGATAATCAGTCGGTTCTTTTTTGTTAGGTTGATAGCCGGCAAGCTGAACAAAAAGGAATGGAAACTCATACCCCCACTGTTTTCTCCAGTCTTTTATCAGGGTTGGGAATAAGGTATAATACTGGTTTGCTTCTTCAAAACTATCGGCATTGCTTTCTCCCTGATACCAAATCACTCCTTTAATGGTGTAAGGAATTAAGGGGGCAATCATAGCATTGTAAAGCACTAGCGGACATTGGGGCATACTTTTGTTATACCTCTCAATACCAATAATATTTGGAATATTTTCTAAATCGGCAGCTGTTTTATATTGCCAGTCTCCGGCCAATTCCAAACGATCATTTCCGTTACGCGCAAAAAATTCATTATCAGTTCCCGTTACGCCACTCAACAATTTAAAACCCTGAATACGCATCACAAGTAGGTTTTTGCCGGCTTTCACATCTTCAGCGGGTATTTTGTAAATGGGTTTGTGTCCAAAGCCAATACCTTTTCCGATAAACTTACCATTAAAAAAAGTGGAATCGTTTGCCGCAATCGAAGCCAGATTCAGTTCGAGTGGTTTTCCTACCATATTGGCGGGAATGTCAATTTCCTTGCGAAACCAAATTGCACCCATATAACCTTTTAGCTGATTGTTTTCGGACCAAACACCCGGTAAATGCATCGACGACCAGTCGGAAGTGTTGATTCCTGTGTCAGCCCACGATTGACCATTTGCCATGTGTCCCCTGTCGATAGCACCGGCCCCTTTGTACCATTCATCTCTCGTTTTAATAAAAACATCAAATTTATTAGCATCAAGCGAAGAAATATTTTTTACACTTTCCTTGAATTCATCGAGTTGATTCAAGCCTTCTGCACTCACCCAAGCTTCGGCGGGCGTTCCACCCCACGACGAACTGATAAGCCCGATAGGTACCTGATATTTCTCGCAAAGTTCCCGTCCAAATAAATAAGCGATTACTGAAAAATACTCAACTGATTTTGGTGAACATTCCACCCAACCATCAGATTTAATATATTTTTCCGGTTGAAACGAAAGATTTTTATTTACACCAAAGAGACGTATGTTAGAGTAATTGGCCTTCTCAATTTCTTCTTTTGAGTTATTGACTTTTTTGGTAATAAATTCCATATTCGATTGTCCGGAAGCCAGCCATACATCACCAACAAGAATATTTCTAATTGTATCACTCTCAGCCTTTCCTTTGATAACCATATTATAAGGACCTCCGGCAGGTAAAGCAGGCAGAATAACTGCCCATTTACCATCTTTGTCGGTGGTGGCTTTTACGGTTTTGTTTTGAAAAGTGATATTTATTTTCTCTCCGGGAGTAGCCCATCCCCAAAGATTGATTTTAGCATCGCGCTGCAAAACCATGTTGTTGCCTACCAACGCCGGTAATTTGATAGTTGTATGAGCCAAAACAACCGATACAATGAATATTACTACAAGTGCTATCTTTTTCATGGCCTGATTATCTGCTGTTTACTTATTATTTTTGAGTTCAGAAATTTGTTCCTGAGGCACTAATACTTTGTGTACCTTTTCAACTACGATTTCTTTTGCTACCGAGAATGGCTTTGTCAATCGGATATCTTTGCTGGATGCTCCCAATTTCACGTTGTAGTTACCTGCGTCTGCTATCCATGCCGATTTATCAGTGTTAAATGAAGCCAAATCGCTGGCGTCTAATACAAACTGAATTGTTTCAGATTCGCCCGGAGCCAGACTTTTTGTTTTCTCGAAAGCTTTCAACTCTTCGGTCGGTTTATCCAATTCTCCTTTGGGAGCACTGACATACAATTGAACAATCTCTTTCCCATTTACTTTGCCAGTGTTTGTTATTTTCAACGAAACTTCAAGTTTGTTTTTGAACTTTGTAGAACCGAGATTGAGGTCGCCATATGAAAAAGTGGTGTAACTCAATCCGTATCCAAATTCGTATGCTGGTTTCACATTGAAAGTATTGGCGTAACGATACCCAACATAAATACCTTCTTCGTAAAGTGTTTTGGATGGTACGCCGCCAAATGAAGTAGTAGTACCTCCTAATTCTTTACCAGGGAAGTTTTTGGAAGAATAACCATCATTATATTTCACTGGAAATGTACAAGGTAATTTAGCTGAAGGATTAACCTTCCCCGATATGATTTCAGCTAAGGCATTGCCTCCTTCCTGTCCAGGTAACCAAGCCAATAAGATACCATCCACTAAATTTCTCCAACTGGCAACTTCAACAACTCCTCCAACATTTAAAACAACAATCACCTTTTTGCCTTTGGCATGAAATGCTTCCGAAATGGTTTTAATTCTATCAATTTCAATAGTAGATAGATTGAAGTCGTTTTCTACTTTGCGATCTACCGCCTCACCTGAAATTCTACCAACAGTAAAAATAGCAACATCGGCATTATTTGCTTGATTGGAAATATTATCAGGAGATAATATCATCTCTTCGGCAAGTGTAGGTACTATCAATACGTTTGTTGACCTTGGGTTTTTGATCTTTTCTTCAGTAACATACTTTATATATGATTTTTCCAAATTTCCGTCAATGATGAAACCATAATTTTTCAGTCCCTGATTCAGTGATAATGTATATGCTTCATTTACATCACCACTTCCGGTACCTCCTGTAACCATATCGTACGAAGTATTTCCAAACAATGCAATTTTTGCTTTATCTTTAATTGGAAGTGCGTTGTTGCTATTTTTTAGCAAAACTGCTCCTTCGCTGGCAGCATTCCTTGCTATCTCAGCATCCTTTTTCAAGTTCGGAGTGTCCGAATATTTGTAATTTCTAAATGTCGGCGATTTAAGCACGAGATTAAGAATCCGTTCTACGTTTGCATTTAACACTTCTTCTTTGATGACTCCATTTTTAACTGCATTCACAATTGCCCTTGCAGCTTTCTTTTTGCCTGGCATTAATAAATCATTCCCGGCTTTTACTTGCTCCAGTTCGTTATCTCCTCCAAACCAGTCGGTCATTACAGTTCCCTTAAAACCCCATTCACCTCTCAAAATTGTTGTCAATAGATCGTAGCTTTGTGCCGTGTAAGTACCGTTAACTTTATTATATGAAGTCATAATTGTCCAGGGTTGCGCTTTCTTGACAGCAATTTCAAACCCACGCAGGTAAATCTCTCTCAAAGCGCGTTCGCTCACCACATCATTAGCCGCATAACGGTTAGTTTCTTCATTATTTCCTACAAAATGTTTCATGGAAGTACCCACTTTCATACTTTGTACTCCGTTAATGAAAGCTGCACCTATAT
>Ga0302209_10000280_pt1 | contig 24232 bp, 19 predicted proteins | sample II_Fen_E3_1_FD_194574 | JGI IMG/M metagenome (GOLD analysis project Ga0302209, IMG submission 194574) | Peat permafrost microbial communities from Stordalen Mire near Abisko, Sweden - II_Fen_E3_1 | ecosystem: Environmental > Terrestrial > Soil > Wetlands > Permafrost | place: Sweden: Abisko...
TGATAATCATATTATCAAATATATTATTAAGTATCTACGAATACTTATGGAGAATGAGTAAGAATAGTTTCCAATTTAAGATCGCCTGTTTTGCGGGGTAGTCTTTTATAAGAAATTAGTACAATTAGTTTTGATTTTTTCAGTGTCCCTGAAAAATGAGAAAATACAGTTAAATATGAAAAAATACAAATTAAATAATCTGGATTGTGCTTCATGTGCTTCAAAAATAGAAAGTCAACTGTCAAAACTTGATGAAGTAAAATTCGTATCTGTGAATTTTGCGAATGCCTCCATGACCATTGATACCGAAAATATTGAAAAGGTTATTGCACTTATTAAGAAACTTGAGCCTGAAGTTGAAGTAGAAGAATATGAAAAGCAGCGTGCAATCGTTTCAACAGGTGAGTTTGCAGAAAATAAGAAGACTATTTTTAAAGCAGTTTCCGGCTTTATATTATTGGTTATCGGACTGTTATTTGAAAAACAACTTCACAATACGCCATTTGAAATAGCCGAATATGCTGTATTTGTTACCGGCTACCTCATTGTGGGCTGGAAAGTGATAGCTTCGGCTGTGAAGAATATCATGAGAGGGCAGTTTTTCGACGAACAGTTTTTAATGGCAATAGCCACTCTTGGAGCCTTTGCCATTCATCAAATGCCCGAAGCTATGGCAGTAATGTTATTTTACGTGACGGGTGAACTGTTCCAGGATATTGCAGTTGGTCGTTCCAGAAAATCAATCAAAGCATTGCTTGAAATAAAGCCCGAATTTGCCAATTTAATTGCAAATGGTATAACTACCAGGGTTACACCTGAAAGTGTTCATGTAGGCGATGTAATCAGCGTAAAAGCAGGAGAAAAAATTCCTCTTGATGGGGTAGTTCTTGAGGGTACTTCATTTGTCGACACTTCTGCATTGACGGGTGAAAGCGTTCCAAGGAAATTAAAAGAGAATGATATTGCTTTGTCCGGAACAATCAATCAAACCGGTATGCTGACAATCAGGGTCACTAAACTGTTTAGTGAATCGTCTGTATCAAAAATTCTGGAACTGGTAGAAAATGCTGCCTCTAAAAAGGCTGAAACAGAAAAGTTCATCACAACCTTTGCCAGGTATTATACACCGCTGGTTGTCATTTTTGCATTGCTTCTGGCTGTTTTGCCACCTCTTTTGTTTCAAGGACAGACATTCAATGATTGGATATACAGGGCACTTGTAGTGTTGGTTATTTCCTGCCCGTGCGCATTGGTTATAAGTATCCCGTTAGGATATTTCGGTGGTATTGGTAATGCGTCACGAAAAGGAATATTGGTGAAAGGCTCTAACTTCCTGGATGCATTAACCCAAGTGAAAACTGTGGTGTTTGATAAAACGGGAACCTTAACTAATGGAGTATTTAAGGTCACAGAAACAGTAACTTCCAACGGCTATTCTAAAGAACAGATACTGGAATATGCAGCATATGCCGAAACCAACTCAAATCATCCTATTGCTAAATCAATATTAGAAGCTTTTGGCAAGGATATTGAAAAACGTAGAATTAAACAAGTTGAAGAAATATCAGGCCATGGAATTAAAGCCATAATTGATAACAAAACAGTACTTGCCGGTAACGATAAGTTGCTGCATAAAGAAAACATCGTTCATCCGGTTTGTAATGTGGATGGAACTGTTGTACATGTTGCCATTGATACTGTTTATGCCGGTTATATCATTATTTCGGATACGCTGAAAGAAGATGCCTTTAAAACTATAGAAAAGCTAAAGGCAAAGAATATTCAACCTGTAATGCTTACCGGTGACAACCAGTTTGCAGCAGCTTCCTTTGCTAAAAAACTAAATATAGAAAGATTCTACTTTGAACTGCTCCCTGAAGACAAAGTAAGGCATATTGAAAGATTAATGTCTGAAAGTATAGGTGGCAAAGTAGCTTTTGTGGGTGATGGGATAAATGATGCACCTGTAATTGCCCGTGCCGACATTGGGATAGCTATGGGAGCACTTGGTTCCGATGCAGCAATTGAGACTGCCGATATCGTGCTTATGACCGATTCACCGTCTAAAGTTGTTGAAGCCATAGATATTGCAAAAAGAACAAGGGCTATTGTATGGCAGAATATCTATTTTGCCATGGGCATAAAGCTGATTTTCATTGTTCTGGGTATCTTTGGCATTGCTACTATGTGGGAAGCTGTTTTTGGAGATATGGGTGTTGCTTTAATTGCAATATTTAATGCAATCCGAATTTTAAAAAATTAATGCCAAAAGTCATCAATTTAACGACAAACGAATGATCATATTAAAACCTTTTATTTGCGAATAATTATCAGTAATTTTACAAAAATAATTAATTCAATTAACTATTTTGTTTTTAATCAAAAATTTCATTAACTTTGTAAATGAATATCTTACCTCTCAATAAATCAGTTTTTTACTAATTAATTACTTTAAAACAAATCAAAAATGAAAAAGAAACTTGCTATTTTATCGCTTATTGCTATTTTTATTTCTGCCAGTTCGTTAAACGCTCAGACAAAAACAGTTACCAAAACTACCACTAAAACTGAAGTCAAAGCTGAAAAGAAAGCTGTAACAGCTACACCTGCTTGTTGTAAAGCAAAAACTGCTGAATGTTGTAAAGGTAAAACTGCAGCAGAAAAAGCCAAATGTATTGAAAAATGCAAGAAAGAAACTGCTAAAGCAGGAACAAAATCTTGTACTTCAAAAGATAAAGCATGTAAAGAAACTGCCAAAAGTTGTACTAAAAAGGTAGAAACAAAAAAAGCAGTTACACAAAAAATGTAAGTTGACATCCATATCATTTTAAGCCCTCGGTAACCCGAGGGCTTTTTTGTATACTAAATTATTTAATTTACCTTTGTTAGATCAACTAAAAACCACATAATCTTATGTTTCAAACTAAAGTTGAAATACCATTATCGGAGATAAAAATCTCATTCGAAGATCATATCATGACTTTAGGATCTTGTTTTGCTGAAAATATTGGCAAGAAAATGGAGAATGTTTATTTTGAGGTTGATATTAATTCATTTGGAGTTTTATTTAATCCGGTATCAATTAAAAACAGTCTTGAATTATTAGTTCAAAACAAAACTTTCACAAAAGATGATATCTTTGAATATAAATCTCTGTGGCAGAGTTTTTCGCACAGCAGTTTATTTACTGACAGTACTTCAGAAAAATGCTTAAATAAGATAAATTCCAGATTGTATACAGCCCGTGAATTTTTCAGAGACACAAAAGTAATCCTGATTACCTTTGGTACAGCATGGGTTTTTGAAGACAAGAAGAGTGGGAGGGTGGTTTCTAATTGCCATAAGCTTCCGGCAAGTGAATTTACAAGACGAAGATTGACAGTAGCTGAAATTGTTGATGATTACAAAATCCTGATTCAAAAAATAAAGGCGTTATTACCAAATCTACAGATCATTTTTAGTGTGAGTCCTATTCGCCATTGGAAAGATGGTGCACATGAAAATAATATCAGTAAAAGCACATTGTTATTGGCTATTGATGAACTTCAAAAGGAAATCGAAAATGTACACTACTTTCCTGCTTACGAAATCCAGATGGACGAACTCCGTGATTACCGCTTCTATGCAGCTGATATGTTGCATCCTTCTGACGTAGCAGTTGATTATATCTGGAACCGCTTTTCAGATACTTATTTCACCAGGCAAACTGTAGAGATCAAAAAGAGATTGGAACAGTTGAACGCAGATTTGTCTCACAGACCCATTCATCCTGATTCATCTGAATATAAAAGTTTCCTGAAAAATGCAACTATGAGAAGAGATGAATTGATAGTAGATTATCCATTTCTTTCAAACCGGATATAAAAAAGGAGAGCCTCTTCAAATTACTGAAGAGGCTCTCTAACGATTTATTAGACTATCAAACTATTATAAATCGGTAATAGGTTTGTATTTTGGAACCAATGTTTTCATAACACTCCATCCAATAAGATAAGCAACGGCACATATAGAGAAGATAATAAAATAGCCTGCTTCTTCACCTTTAAATCCCATAAATTCCATTTGGGTTCTGCCGGCAAAGTCGAATAATACACCTGAACCTTTGTTGATAATAAAAGATCCGATACCGCCTGCCATTCCACCAATTCCTGTAATGGTAGCGATTGCCTTACGTGGAAACATATCACCTACTGTAGAGAAGATATTAGCCGACCATGCCTGATGGGCAGCACCAGCTATACCAATAATGATAACCGGTAACCAAAAGGTGATTCGTCCTAGTGGTTGTGCTAACAGTGCCAATAATGGAAAGAATGCGAAGATTAACATGGATTTCATACGACCGGCGTAAGGATTCATTCCTTTTTTATCAACAAAGTATGTTGGGAGCCAACCTCCGATAATTGAAAGAAGCGTTATCATATAAAGTACAAATAATGGCAATGCACTCTGGGTTGAATCCATTTTATAAACTGAACTCAGGTATGCCGGTGTCCAGAATAAAAAGAACCACCAAACACCATCTGTCATAAATTTACCAAATGCAAATGCCCAGGTCTGTTTGTATTTAAAGCAAGCAGCAAACGATGTTTTATTCCTTCCTGATAAGTTGCCCACAGCAATTACTTCCTGGTCATCATCCTGTTGAATGTATTTAAGTTCAGCAGCATTCACAGCTGGGTGAACTTCAGGTTTTTTATAAATAAACACCCAAACACCCATCCAAACAAACCCCAATGCACCAATGATAAGGAAAGCTGATTCCCATCCCCATGCTTTGGCAATAAATGGAATAGAAACCGGAGCTGCAAGAGCACCAACAGTTGCACCGGCATTAAAAATGCTGGTGGATAATGCTCTGTCTTTTTTAGGGAAATACTCAGCAGTAGCTTTTATGGCTGCCGGGAAGTTACCTGCTTCACCAACGGCTAAAACAAATCGTGAAAATATAAACAAGGTTACACTTACACTCGCAATCATGGACGAATTACCAACAGTTGCAATGATATTTTTTGCTCCTTCAAAGCCTACAAACCAATTTCCGGTAGCAATACCTGATGTGGCAATTCCACAAAATGCATGAAGCATAGCACCTGCTGACCAAATGCCAATGGCAACCAGAAATCCTTTTTTAGTGTCAAGCCAATCAACTATCCGGCCTGCAAATAACATGCTTATTGCATAAAATATAGAAAATAATGCCGTGATGGTACCATAATCATTATTTGTCCAGTGAAATTCGGGTGCAATGAAATCTTTCCATGTTAATGACAAGACTTGTCTGTCAAGGTAATTGACTGTGGTAGCAAAAAATAACATTGAACAGATGACCCATCTGTATTTCGTCATTTTTTCGTTGATGTTTTTAACCATGATATTCCTTAAAGTTATTAGATTTAACTGATGTGTATTATTTGCGTATTTTTTTGATTATTGCCAATACATCACTGCATAATTTTGTTATTCCTGCCCAATTTTCTGCTTTAATCATTTCTGCCGGAAAAAGGTTTGATCCCATTCCCACACAAGTAACGCCTGCATCAAACCACGTTTTTAAATTTGTTTCTTCAGGTTTTACTCCACCTGTTACCATTAAGTTCGACCATGGCATAGGAGCTTTCAGTCCTTTTACAAACCCGGCACCCAGTACATCTCCTGGAAATACTTTACAAAGATCACAACCCATTTCCTGTGCAAATCCGACTTCTGAAACTGTACCACAACCCGGTGCATATGGAATCAACCTGCGATTGGCCACTTTAGCCACTTCAGGATTAAATAACGGCCCAACAATGAAGTTAGTCCCCAGCTGGATATATAAAGCTGCTGTAGGAGCGTCTACGATCGAGCCGATACCCATAATCATGGCAGGGCATTCTTTAGCAGCATATTTTACAAGTTCACCAAATACTTCATGTGCAAACTCGCCACGATTTGTAAATTCGAATGCACGTATTCCACCTTCGTAACATGCTTTTACTATTTTCTTTGATACTTCAATATCACTACTGTAAAATACCGGAACAATACCGGTTTCTTTCATTGCTGTGAGTACTTGAATTTTATTGAACTTCATATATTTTGATTTACTATTTATCTAATTACAATTTACTATTTTAAAACCGGGTCTGTTTATTGTTTAAGACGAGGCTCCTTTTACTTTATACTCATTATTCTCTGACAGTTTATTCTTTTTTGGGTTATTTATTCTTCTTTGTAATTTAAGAACTTACAATGAATAAATAGAAAAACATGAAACAGAAATGGTAAAATAAATTATCTTACCACCCTGCCGCTTCCATCGCCACCCATAAGTCCTTCAACTTCAGCAACTGTTGCCAGATTGTAGTCTCCATAAATGGTATGTTTTAGACAAGAAGCAGCTACTGCAAATTCCAATGCTTTTTGGTCATTGCCTGTGTAGGTCAATAATCCGTAAATCAATCCACCCATAAATGAGTCTCCACCACCTACACGATCAACAATGTGTGTGATATCATAGCGTTTTGATTGATACAATGTACCTCCGCTGTATAAAACTCCACCCCATGTGTTGTGATTCGCATTAATAGAACCACGCAGAGTAATAATTACTTTCTTTGCACGAGGAAATTTAGTCATCATTTGAGTACATACTGATTCAAATTCAGCTGCATTCACTTCGCCACCAGTATGTGCAACATCAAATCCTTCAGGTTTAATTCCAAATACTTTTTCAGCATCTTCTTCATTTCCTAAAATGATATCGCAACCTGCAACCAATTCCGGCATTACTTCTGAAGCGGATTTACCGTATTTCCATAAGTTTTTGCGATAATTTAAATCGGTAGAAACAGTTATACCCATTTCATTTGCTATTTTTATAGCTTCCAGACATGCATCAGCTGCACCTTGTGATAGGGCAGGGGTAATGCCGGTCCAATGAAACCAATCAGCACCTTTCAATACTTCACGCCAGTTTACCATTCCTGGTTTGATATCAGCAATAGATGAATTTGCACGGTCGTAAACTACTTTGCTGGCACGTGCTACTGCACCTGTTTCCAAAAAGTAAATCCCAACACGATCTCCACCACGTAATATTTCCTTTGTTCCAACACTGTATTTGCGCAAATTCATGATACATGAATCGGCAATATCGTTTTTTGGTAAACGGGTTACAAACTCTGTATCCATGCCATAGTTTGCAAGTGATACCGCTACATTTGCCTCGCCACCTCCAAAGGTAGCATTAAATTGTGTAGACTGACTGAAACGTTCGAAACCGGGTGTGGCCAAACGAAGCATAATCTCTCCAAAAGTTACAATCTTTTTACTCATTGTTTTCTTTGTTTTGTGCTAAATAATTTATTCTATTAATTGGTCGACCAAAAGTACATCTTTTTTTTGTATTCCAACTGATAAATTACCTGATTTGTATCTTTATCGTTCAATTAATGACAGATATAAAGACAAAATGAATATATATTAAAAATTAAAAAACGATTTTGCATTGTTGTAGCTGATATTTTCAACCATTTTTCCAATAAATTCCATTTCCTCATGAGGCAATAAGCCGTTTTCAACATCGTTTCCAATCAAATTACAAAGTGTACGACGGAAATACTCATGACGTGGGTAGGACAGGAAGCTGCGTGAATCGGTGAGCATTCCTACAAAGCGACTCAGAAGACCAAGCACTGAAAGCGAATTCATCTGTTTTTCCATGCCATCTTTCTGATCCAGGAACCACCATCCTGAACCAAACTGGATTTTACCGGCCACTGTACCATCCTGAAAATTACCAATCATGGTAGCAATCATTTCATTGTCTGCCGGATTTAAATTATAAAGAATTGTTTTAGTAAGCTTATTTTGTGAATCCAACCGGTTTAAGAATTTTGCCAATGCCTTTGCTGTATTAAAAGTGCCAATTGAGTCAAATCCGGTATCAGGACCTAATTGATTGAATAATCTGGTATTGTTGTTGCGGATTGTTCCATAATGGAATTGCTGTGTCCATCCCTTTTCCCAGTCCATCTCTGCAAATATAACCATCATGGCTGATTTGAATTTCAGAACTTCAGAATGAATCAATTCTTGTCCGCCAAATACTTTATTGAAAATAGCTTTTATTTCAGCATCCGTATAATCTTCTGCATAAAACTCTTCAATCCCATGGTCAGAAAGTTTACAACCTACCTCAGCAAAGAAATCCTGACGTTTGCGTAACGCTAGAATCAGTTCGTCGAAAGTAGAAATGCTAACTCCTGCTACTTTAGCAAGTTGTTCCACATACCCGCGGAAATTAGCAGAATTTTCAACTGCCATTGCTTTATCAGGTCTCCATGTTGGAAGCATTTTTATTTCAAAGCCATCTTTCTTTGTTTTAATATGGTGTTCCAGTGTATCGATCGGATCATCTGTAGTGCAAACCACTTCCACTTTATATTTACGCATTAAATTACGGGCTGAATACTCAGGTGTTTGTAACTTGGCGGTACATTCATCATATATTTCACGGGCTGTTGCAGGTGAAAGAAGTTTGTCTATGCCAAATGCCGTCTTAAGTTCAAGGTGAGTCCAGTGGTAAAGGGGGTTACGCATGGTATTAGGCACTGTTTCTGCCCATTTTTCAAACTTCTCCCAATCTGTTGTATCTTTCCCTGTACAGAATTTTTCATCAATACCATTGGTACGCATAGCACGCCATTTGTAATGATCGCCACCTAACCAGGCTTCAGTAAGTGTTTTAAATTGATGATCATTGGCAACCATGGAAGGAATTAAATGGCAGTGGTAGTCAATAATTGGCATTTTGGATGCGTGTTCGTGATACAGTTTTTTTGCTGTTTCGGTTTGTAAAAGAAAATTTTCATCTAAGAAGTTTTTCATGATACTATATTTTTAGTTTTTAATTTTTCTGATTATTTATTTAACACTAATCTTATTTCCAAATCATCTAAATCAAGCCATGAATTACTCAAAGCCGAATAGAATTGTTGGCATTTTAGTCAAAACATTGCTATTTAAAGATACGTTTTGCCAAACTTAAATGGAATAAAAAAGCGAACAGTACAACAAATATTTGTAAATCAGCTACATGCATAATAGTTATAACCGAAAATTGCTTTCCGTGTTCGCCCACGAAGATACAAATAATTTTATATTTACGAAATATATGAGGTTTTTATTCGAAATTATTACTCTGTGTGCGAACACAGGATGATAATAATATATGAAAATTGCAAATACGCGTGATGTCCGAAAGTCATATGCGATTTGCAAAAGGATTGAAATAACAGCTGCCCGAAAGCAGTAAACGGTCAGTTTTATAAAAACGGAAAAGACAAAAGTTTTATTCTATTAAAATAAAAAATATGTCAGTATTATTAAATGGTATGTGAAATTTTATTTGCTGTAGCAGGATTGCAATACTTTTTCGGCATATCTTTCACCTAAAATCAACTGACTTGCTGCATCAAAATGTGGATCGGTTGTATTTATAAGAGGAGTTAAACCGTCGGCTGATACCCATGAACTGCCGGGTATTTTTGTGGAAATGGTTCTTATCATGGCATTAAAAGGCAATGATTCTTTACGCCAATAAGCCAATTCACCGGCTACAAAGAATACCTTGGGGTATCCCAGATCTGTGCGGAAATTTTCTACCATATTGGATAGCTTATTCATATATGTTTCTGATTGTCCGCTGTCACTTTCACCCTGATGCCATAAAATAGCTTTAAGTGTCCCCCATTTCAAAGCGGCTTTCATTCGATTTACCGATTTCTCGTAATACCGGTCATCATTTCCTTTTTCCCAGGAATTTATGGAACTTCCACCACGGGCATTGACAATCAAACCAATCTGGATTCCTGTTTCAGCGACTATCTTTTTACTGAATTCATATCCCGGCCCTATTTGTTGCATCTTTAATCCTTTCCGGATATTGGAATACTTATTGAGGGGGTTTATAGCCGGCTCCATAGAGTTGTTTGTAGTCAATAAATAGACGTTGCTCAACGTATCCAGGTAATCAGAAGACAGCGTACCTCTGCCTGCCATATTCGATTGGCCGATAAGTAGAAATAAATCAAGTTTCGGTAAAACAGTGAATAAAACTTTATAGGTTTCTGTTATTTCCTTATCCTTTGAACTTACCAGTATCCTTGCTGTTCTTTGGTTCTCTGATCCAAGTACATTCCTTGCCGGGAATACCCGGACAATGTCTCCCGAATGTACCGGTATCGCTGAAACAGCTGGCGATTTGACAGTTGAATAAGGCAAATTAATATGGAATGTATTCTGGTCTTTATTAAAATTATCAATGGAGTCACCATTGACTAAAATAGCCTTCAATGTGGTATTTAAAACCTGATGATTAAATGATTGGTTTTGTCCTTTCCCAGAGAGTGATGCAATTATGCAAATAATTGCAATCAGCATAATTCGTTTTAAACTCAACCTGTTAGTTTTCATATGTTCTCAATGTTGTTTACACCCGCAAAAATACAAATACCCTTTAACAAATACAAACTATAATGTAAATAATCACACCAATGGCAATTAAACTAATCTTTCATGGCATGATCTTTAGGTATATTTACTCCGTTCCAGGCCTTTTTATTGGTCCATTCGGCATAATTCCCTGTCCAGAATTCATCCGTTTCAGGCAACCCTAACGGCAGAAAAGCAGCAGCACACATATACAGGCTTCCGGTGGAAATATACGATTCAGCCATATCGGGTTGATGCCCGCAAAAGCCAAGGGTAAGCCACCCATTCCGGTCGAAAGTCCCCTGTGCGTTAATTTGCCTTTCTATAACTACCGAAAGGGCACTCCTGACCTGGGACGGCTGAATATACCCAGGTAATTTTTGATGCAAAGCAACATATGACAATACCTGAAAGATTCCAAATCGATAGGTTAACGATCGTCCGATAGCCGGATACGTCCCTTCCGGCGAAATCATTCTTTCCAGTTCAACAGCATAACGTATACAACGCTTCAATTCCCGGTTATAAATAACAGAATCAGTCGTATCTTTGTTTTTTAATACTGTCAGCACATCCATCATCATTGGATGTATGACAATACTATTATAATAGTCAATATGCAGGTCCTTCCCATCCCCGTACCAACCATCCCCCTTATACCATTGGTCCATGCGGGTCAGGGCGTAGTTGATAGTCTCCCTGTGACATTCACCGGTAAAACGGAGTATTGCAGCTTCAATGGTTGCGGAGAAAAGGAGCCAGTTGCTTTCATTCGGTTTAAATGTATGTGTCGATTTCAATGCTTCGACAAACCTGTATTGGGTAGTTTTATCAAGCTTATCCCAGATTTGGGTAGGTGCCCTGAGTAACCCTTGTGCCAGAAATGCAGCATCGACCAATGCCTGGGCATTGGTCGTGAAATTTAAGCAGTCGGGTGATTGAGGATCAACAGCATTATGCAAGCCTTTCAATGTTAATTCAATGAAATATTTCCTCAATTGTCCTTCTTTTGTATTATCAGGACCCAGCTCAAGCCAGGGTGATATTCCGTAAAGCACGCGTCCGACTGCTTCAAGGTGGGTTACAGCTTCCCGGTTCCTCCCTTTTGCTTCTTCAATGACTTCGACGGGCATGTTTTGACGAAGGGTGTTTTGACTCAGATTCACTAATACCGGTTCTGCTATTTTCGTCAGGGCATTTATCCATAATGTACGCTCTTCGCCTCCGGTACGTTGTCCTGCAGCAGTTCCAGGGCTTAATACAATCAGACTTAATCCCAGAATAACGATTTTTAATTGTTTCATATTTATTTATTTGTACTTCTTACAAAAATGGTATATCCTGTTGAAACAGATTTATCACTCTTTTTATTTCAGCAAAATACGGTTTTTCTTATCAATAATCCTGTCAATTTTGTACGGATTCATTTATTCTCCGGATAATCTTATAAGATATAATCAATAATTATCGATAAGGAATTCTAATAAACTGGTTGATACTCCATTACAAAAATGAAGTTATAACAATACTGACTAAAAGTTATTTCGATAGCATTTAGTTTCTCTGAATGGTTTTGGATGATATTATATAATTTATGGACTATTGTTATAGAGATTAAATTTTAATACCTGTATTTTTGTACCTTCTCATAGAATATTAGCCGAATGCATCTGAGCAGGTATCTCATTTATATTTGGAGGAACAAACATAATCAAAATTAGTGTATGAAAAATACTGTTTTAGTTTTCTTATTATTCTTATTCGTAAATATTGCCATGATGGCTAACAATCCCAGAGGGGTTATCTCTATTAATGAGTCCTGGAAGTTTTCCAAAGGTGACATCAACAATGTTCTTCTAAATGACTTTGACGATCATGCATGGCAGATTATATCCATTCCACACACCTGGAACAATGAAGATGCAACAGATGAAACAAACGGATATTATCGAGGCATCGGGTGGTATCGCCGTACAATCAATGTTCCTTCCGAGAGAAAAGGACAACAAGTCACCATTTCTTTCGAAGGTGTCAATCAGGAAACAGAATTATTTGTAAACGGAATATCTGCCGGAACACACGCGGGTGGGTATACACGATTTTGTTTCAACATCACTAAACTGGTTAATTATGGAAAGTATAATTCTTTTGCTATAAAAGTAAATAACCGGTATAATGAAAACATACCACCGCTTACAGCAGATTTTACTTTTTTTGGTGGAATTTACAGGGATATCAATCTCATTTATACCGAAAATCAACATATATCCACCACATGGTATGCTTCTTCCGGTGTTTTTATAACAACTCCTTTCGTTACTGAAAAAGAAGCAAGCGTTTCGATTAAAACACTGGTAACGAATGATGATTTGCTGGTTGGAAAGGTCAGGATTGAAAATATTATTCTCTCCCCAAAAGGAGAACAAATTACAACAAAGACTTCATCATTAATACTTGCACCGGGCTCGACCATACCTTCTATCCAGGAAAACATCCTGATTGATAAGCCCCGGTTGTGGAGTCCCGATTCCCCGTCGCTCTATAAAGTTATAACCAGGGTCTATGATAGCAAAACAAATGCACTGTTGGACGAAGTTATCAATCCACTTGGGATACGATGGTATGCATTTTCAGCAGATAAGGGATTCTTTCTGAATGGTAAATCCATCAAACTTATTGGCACCAGCCGCCATCAATGTTTCCTGAATATGGGCAATGCCCTTTCCGACGAAATACACGTACGGGATGTGAAGTTATTGAAGGATATGGGAGCGAACTTTCTACGGGTTTCCCATTATCCGCAAGACCATACCGTTATGGAAATGTGCGATAAGCTGGGCATTATTTGTTCTGTTGAGATTCCGATTGTTAACGCAATTACTGAAAATGAATCTTTCACTAACAATTGTCTTGCTATGGCACGTGAAATGGTATTTCAGGACTTTAACAGGCCATCGGTTATGATCTGGACCTATATGAATGAAGTATTGTTACGTCCGCCCTACAAAGATGATTCCATCAAAAACGGGCATTACCTCAAATCAGTAGGTGAACTTGCTGTTAAGATAGAGAAACAAATCAGGCAGGATGATCCGGCACGGTATACCATGATACCCTGCCATGGGAATTTTGAAGCATACCTGAATGCCGGACTGGGAGATATTCCTAAGTTGATCGGGTTTAATCTCTATCAGGGTTGGTATAGCGGGACCTTTGAAGGATTTGGTAAATTTCTTGACAGTGCAAAGAAGCGGGTTCCTGATAAGCCGTTTATCATCTCCGAATATGGTGCGGATGTCGATCCCCGCTTACATTCATTCTATCCACAGCGGTTCGATTATACCCAGGAATATGCCAACCTGTATCATGAAGCATATATCAAAGCCATCATGGAACGACCCTTTATAGCCGGTGCAGCTATCTGGAACCTGAATGATTTCTATTCCGAGGATCGTGCCAATGCAGTTCCCCACGTCAATAACAAAGGTATTGTCAGCTTAAACCGCGAATTAAAAGATACTTACCTTCAATACCAGGCCATTCTCAGTATAAAACCTGTTGTTGCCATTGGCGGAATGAACTGGATTATCAGGGGTGGGGCAACCAATCAACACGGAATCTGTATGCAACCTGTCAAAGTTTATTCGAATCAGGATACTGTCGAATTATCATTGAATGCATCAAGTCTGGGAACTAAAAAGGTTATCGATCATATCGCTCAGTTTGAGGTACCCTTCATAAATGGAAAGAATATCCTTGATGCTTCAGCTTCTACCGGAAAGGGGATACTCAAAGACCAACTAACGATCGATTTCAGGGCTGTCCCCTTCGATTTAAAGGACTTAAACCATCCGTTTAGTGAAATTAATGTCATGATGGGTTCGACGCGTTATTTCGAGGATAAAACAAATTCTGTGGTCTGGATTCCTGAGAAGGAATATATTCAAGGTAGTTGGGGGTATATTGGTGGAAAACCTTATTTGAAAAGAAGCCGTTTTGGAACTCAACCTGCCTCAGATTTAGACATCATAGGTACTACTGATGATCCGGTGTATCAAACCATGCGGGTCGGATTGACTGCCTTTAAAATGGATGTCCCGGATGGAAAGTATACAATTAGTCTTTACTGGGCAGAGCTTCAATCGTCAACAGATCGTAAGGCATTAGCCTATAACCTGGGAAATGATGCCATTAAGGAGGATTTTACCAACCGTTCATTCGACGTTGATATCAATCATTCGAATGTAGTAAAAGACCTTGACCTTTCAAAGCTATATGGCGACCAACGTGCTGTTATCCGCAAATTTGAAGTTGATGCCACCAATGGTGAAGGTATTACGATCAGCTTCAGAAAGAGGGTAGGGGAGCCCATTCTGAATGCCATTAGGGTGTATCGGAATTATTAACGGATTCACTACCAGGCTATATATTATATAATCAAAACCGGACAAAATACCGGTTAAAGGAATGATGATTGTGTTTTGTTGTCAGTTAACAACTTAATCGAAGGATGGAGACAAGGAATTTCCTTGTTTCTATCTGTTTTTATTGCCTTTTTGTGTTATCTTAGTTAAAGTTAATCAGTCCGTTTGATGTCCCGGGGAGATCCTGCAACGTAATACTGCCTGCCGGATATGTTCGGTTAGTTTTTTCATATGCACGAATTTAAACCGGAAGCTTTGCTTTTTTCCTTATACCAAGTATAATTAAGGTGACATACAGAATTATAACCATCAGATCTACAAGATTATCCATGATGCCGTTTGGATTCTTATACGCTACACTCGCAAAAATTACAGCCCAACGTGCAACCATTACAACAGCCAGTAACCATGCTGTAAACCGTACTTTTGAAAAATCACTAATACATGCCATTAGAATAAACGCTATACCAAAAACAAGGTTTTCAGTCGATATGATATGCCAGACATAAAAAACAGTTGTTTTGGTTGCAAGGTCTACGCTGCTTGAATCAATGACCGGCAATACAGTTGACTGCCCGTTAAAGGCATGTGTAATCGAGAAAAGGATGGTAAGTATTCCAACAATCAAAAAGTAATAATTTTTTATCATACGTTTTTACTCTTGTATATTATTTATTGCATATAAATCAGATATTGAAAATTTGTTTAATACGGCCTTTCATTGTAGTATGAAATAAAATCCCATGAAATACAGCGAATAATCTTCTTTTCATCTTTCAACTCTATAATTCTTTTTCAAAGCAGACACTGTTTCCCACATCTTTATACTGACCGTAATTAGGTATTCTGGCATACTTGTTTTTTTCGTACAACCTGATTGCTTCCGGTTGCTTCTTCCCTGTTTCCAATACGCACCTTTTATTCCCGAGTTCTTTGCTCCAGATCTCCAGATCATGAAGGATTACCGAAGCAATGCCGTTGCCCCGTTTATCAATCCGCACAAACATCCTCTTCACTTCCATCGTATCAATGGAATATTCTTTCAAGGCACCACAACCGACAGGTGTATCTCCCTCATAAGCTACCACAACATGTCTTATTTTGTCTGTCATGTTGAATTGCGCATAAAACATATGTTCATTCCCATCCCTGATTTTAAGTTCCTTATCCAGCTCTTTCACCAGCTCCTGAAAGTCAATATCATCGGGGTTTGTCCTTTTTATAATCATAATGGATACTTATTTGTTTCTGTTCACTATATCAATCACCAAACCGTTGTCGGCATAAACCTGCCAATACTTTACCTTGTTGTTTTTGATGATTGCTGTCCAGGCCGCAGGGATTTTCCAATGATTGCTGTTGTCCTCATTTTTCATATTTTTATAGGTGCCGCTGGCATATCCGTACATGCAAAGAAGCGATTTCTTTTGGAGCATCCCGGTTATTTCAATGTTGTAATCAGGGAATAAATCAAAATAAAACATCCAGGCTTGTTTCAAATTATCCTTTCCGGTTGATTTATTATCCCTGGAATCAACAAAAACATGGTCGTCTGCCATTAATTCAACCATCTTATCTAAGTCAGCATGATTAATTGCATCGACAAAATCCAATATTATTTTCGTGTACATTTTTTTAGATTGTAAGAATAAATTTATAAAACAGTTCCTATATTTTATTGTTAAATTCTTGTCTGATTGTTATTGATGTGTACTGGAAAATCAGATATATGATCAGTGTTTACACTTTTACTCCCTATTTATCGCAACTTTCCATGGGTTAATAGAGCAATTACGTACACAGGGATCTAATTTCCATATATCGTAGCCTTTCTTAATTAAATTAACGTAAGTTCTTCATAATAAGTCAAGTTAAACAATTGTAGTTTTGTTATATATGTTTCCCGTAGGGAAATAATACCAATAGAATCTCTAATTTCAGGAAACAAATTCCCCGTTAGGGATAAATATATTGATTCCCTACTGGAAATTATTCAACACAAAAACTATTTTCTATTGATATAGAAGTCCTAACGAACTAATTTTATGTCGAACTCACGTTAAATAAATCTCCAAAAGTAATAACTTTATTTTGATAAACCATGATCTCGCTTACTGAAATTCCAATGTGTGTGGCGGACTTATTCGCTGATATAAATTTCTGGAAGTGACAGGGATATATGCCTTTAGCCTTTGGCTATATGTTTTATTGCTTTATACCTGCAAATTGACCATCTGTTCGAAATCTTCTTTCATAACATGCAAGTTGCTGTGTACGCGGATCGGTCAACTATATTTACTGACAAATTGTCGTTAGTTACTTGCATAACGTTCATTTACTGATTCTTAAAGCATTTTATTAATGATATAATTTCATTCTGTAACGTATTTACATAAATGCGGTTTAAATAGTCAGTGTGTAGAATACATCCCCAGATATAATTTTTTAAATCATTTATCATTATTCGTAATCTACACATAATCTGAATTATACGCTTTTGAGTGGTTCAGGCATGATGGTTGACTATACCAGTAAGGACAAACATTTGTCAAACTCATTTAAAAATAAAAATCGTATGAAAAAAGGATTGTTATTTGCATTCAGCTTCTTAATGATGACTGGTGCTTCTGTTTTCGCTCAAAGTATGGTTAAAACAGCAAAAGATTCAACAACTACTACTGTTACTACAACAAAGGTTGAACCTGTTAAGAGTGAAATTAAATCGGCTGATTTACCTCAGCCTGTAAAAGATCTTGCTGTAAGTTTCAAATCCCAGGGTTGGGACACTGTTGAAACTGCTTATGTGGTAAAAGATGCAACCGGTGAAGCTGTTTTTTATACAGTCAGCTTCAAAAATCCAACTTCCGGAGAAAGTAAAAGTATTGATATTGATGCAAAAGGAAATATCATAAAAAAGTAACTCCGGAACAAAAGAGTGTTATTAAAATGAAACAGGAACTGAAAAACATTCAGCTCCTGTTTTTTTTTATTAATTTTGTGTCATAACTTATCCGGAACTTTTATGGCAAATATATTACTGGTTGAAGACGATAAAACCTTTATTCAAATACTGCAAGGTTTTCTTGTAAAACATGGTCATGAGGTAGATGCCAAAAATTGTATCAGTGATGCTATTGCTAGTGTTGAGAAGAAGGAATATGAGCTTATACTGCTTGATTATAGGTTGCCGGACGGAATAGGGCTGGATTTAATAACCTTACTGAAATCAAGAAATATAAAAACACCCGTTATTGTCATTACAAGTTTTAATGATATAAGAACCGCAGTAAATGCGCTCAAAATGGGTGCATTCGATTATATTACAAAACCTGTCATACCTGACGAGTTACTAATGATTATCAATGAGGCAATTAATAAAAAGGGAAGTAATCAGGTAAATTCACTTCCTGAATCCAGGCAGTTTATTGAAGGTAACAGTGAAAAATCCACCCAGTTGAATGATTATGTAAAGCTTGTTGCACCAACGGATGTGTCGGTGATAATACAGGGTGAAAGTGGTACAGGTAAAGAACATGTAGCCCGAAGCATTCATAACCTGAGTAAACGCTCCAACGAACCGTTTGTAGCTATCGATTGTGGAACACTCTCTACGGAATTAGCTGCCAGTGAATTATTCGGACATTCAAAAGGTTCATTTACAGGCGCTCTTCATGATAAAAAAGGTCAATTTGAAATGGCTGATAAAGGAACATTCTTTTTAGATGAAGTAGGAAACCTTAGCTATGATGTGCAGGTTAAATTGTTGCGTACACTTCAGGAAAAAGTGATTCAACCCGTCGGAAGTAATCGTTCGGTGAAAATAGATATTCGTATTATTGCTGCAACCAATGAGGATTTATTGTTGAAGGTAAGAAATGGTAGTTTTAGGGAAGACTTATATCACCGGTTAAATGAATTTAAGATTTTTGTTCCGGCACTGCGTGAGAGGAAAGGTGATTTGAATGAATTTATCCGGCATTTTATTACACTCTCGAATGTTGAACTGGAGAAAAATGTTACGCATGTCTCAGACGAGGTTAAGCAAATATTTTCGTCATACGAATGGCCCGGAAACTTACGCGAACTAAAGAACAGCATTAAACGAGCCGTATTACTTACGAAGGGGGATACAATAGAAAAATCTGTTTTGCCCGAAGAAATGATTTTAGAAACTTTTGTCGGTACCTCTGAATCTGAGTTTGATTTAAAAGCATTGCATGACTCCAGTGAAAAGGAAATAATCATTAGAACCCTGCAAAATGTAAAATATAACAAATCAAAGGCCGCACTGATACTGAATATCGACAGAAAAACACTTTATATGAAATTGGCAAAATATAATATCGAAGGGTAAGTTCTGCAGGTGTATTATCTATTTGATTATTGATAAGTAATCGTAGATGTTTAATGAACTATTTATTCATCTACAGATGCTTACATTTCTGTATCCTGGCAATTATTAATTATTAATTTTTAATTATTTAACTGATTGTTGTACTTCTCCACCGCTTCTATCTGTTCCAGTATTTCTTTCATTATCAGATTCAACTCAATGATTTCTTTTGCAAGGTCACAGGGTTGTTTAAGAGTCTTTTCTATTTTCCTTAGTTTAACTGAAAGAGACATATTGCCAATCTGACCTATTCTTCCGGCTAACTTATGGCATATCTCCATTATCCCATCCTGATCCTGTTGTTCGACAAGCTGACCTAGCGTTATCATATCCTGTGATGTTTCCGTTATAAAAGAAACCAGAGTCAGTTGCAATAAATCAGTATCATTCATACACATTGTAATCAATGCTGACAGGTCGAGTTTCGTTTCTTCTGCAGAATATTCTTTAATACATGAAATCAGTTCAGCCTCTTTAAATGGTTTTGTTATCAACCCATCAAATCCCTGTTCTAAAATTATCTTTTGTTCATCCGGCAGGGCACTGGCTGTAAGCGCAATTATTTTGACATCTTTCTTTATTTTTGCATGAAGCAATTTGCAAAGTTCTATTCCGTTTATACCCGGCATTCTGATATCTGTAAATATCAGGCTGATATCATTGTCCCATTCTTCATGTATGAGTTTTTCGGACGATGCCTCACAGGTATGTTGAATGCCGTGCTTTTTTAATATCAGGTCACAGAATTTTAGTACAAATGGGTCGTCATCCACCATTAATACCTTCCCTGTAAAGTTTGTTTTATTTGTTCCGGTCTTTTTTAATTCAATTTTTTCAACCTCATTCGTATTTTCGAAAGTAAGTGTTACCAAAAAGCTTGAACCTTTATGTATCGTACTTTCAGCTATGAGAGTACCTCCTTGTTGTTCCACCAACCCTTTTACAATGTTCAATCCTAATCCGGTACCACCCTTTGGATGATGTACACTTGAGTCGGCTTGTTCAAATTCATGAAATATACGATTCAAATCATCCTTCGAGATACCAATCCCCGAATCGTTGATTCGAAACAAAAATCCGGTGGAATTATTCTTCACCGTTGATTCAACATGCAACGAAATAATTCCTTCGTTAGTAAATTTAATGGAATTGCCAATCAGGTTGTATAATATTTGTTTCAACCGGAACGCATCACCAAGATAAAGGACAGGGTACGACTCTTCGTTTGTATATTCAAGCTTAATATTCTTTTCTATAGCCTGCAACCTCATGGTGGCAGCTACTTCCATCAACAGGTTATTCATATTAAACGGCTTCTTTTCGAAGGTAAACTTTCCCGACACAATACGACTGTAATCGAGTACCTCATTCACTATCTGCAACAAATGTTCCGATGAATAATGTATGGCTTCAACAGATGCTTTCGAAGGCTTGTCCTGTTGCATAATTTGTTCCGAAAAGCCTATTATAGACTGCAAAGGTGTTCGTATTTCGTGGCTCATGTTCGATAAAAACCGTTGCTTCACCGTGCTTAGATATTCTGCCTCTTCTTTGGCTTCCAGCAATTGTTTCCGGTGAAGGTTACTACGTGCAATATCGGTAAATACCAGGTAGATAAGTATGCCTGTCAGAATAATAAATATGACCATAATGACGGTTATATTGATCATACTAACTTTTACATTTTTAATCAAAACAGCATCGTTGGCTTTCATCTTTGCAATTTCAGCTTCTTCCATTGAACGTAACAAGCCCCGTATCCGGTTTATATAACCATTCGCATCATGGATCAGGTTCAGTTCGCTGTTGGCAAGTGTGATACTACGCGACCGATGGTATTTATCCAGGCCTTGCACCGATTCATCAATAGCACGTTTTATATTGTTTTGCTGCGATATCACCAATGTATCGGTGTAAATAGTATGCTCATTTTGTATTGTTTGTCGAAGAGGTTGTTTGCTTGAATTATCCGTTTCACCCCCAAACAGTTGAAAAAAACGTTTTACAAATGAAGCACGTGGCTTTGTCCCGGGTAACTGCTGTGGTATTCCGTACGTTGTTGTGGTTATTCCTTTTTTCTCGGAAATAATTACGCTGCTATCCTTTTTCAATGCATTCGCTGAAATCAGGTTTGTAAGCTGCTTAAATTTTTCGGTTAAAGGATTGTTACTGAAAAGATCGGCATAAAGCTTAAGATAGTTCACCACCAGATGATCATATTGATGCATGATACCTTCAATGGAATCAATCTGATGCAATTGGATTTTATTATCTGTACAAAATGTGCGAAGCGTATCCAGTCTTTTGAATAGTTTTTCCGATTCAGGAAGTAGTATAGGATTGGATTTTGTGGGATTTTTCAGGATGAGTTTCCGTTGATATTGTCCTATCTGGGTAATATCGTTTGACAAACTATTAAAAAGAAGCAATTTATCATTTGGTTTCGATACTTCTTCTATGGTGTCGACTACCTGCCCGAATGCGACACGTAGAATAATCCACGATAAGGCAATGGCAATCCCCGCAATGACAATGATGGCGATAACCTTTCCACGGATGGATTTAGAATAGAAATCAATTTTTACCAAAGGTATTTTCGTCATTCGTTCTTTCGTGTTTAGAGATATAAAAAAAATCCACAAAAGCTCTTCAGAAAAAAGATGCCATCTTGAAAGGACTCTATGTAATTAATAATTAAAAATTAAGAATTAATAATTGTAGCTCGTTTTTCCTGTTATGCTCTTTTTTAAAGTAGAGTAATATGAATATAAAAACCTTAAGAACTTTTATTCAACAGGGCAGGAGTATATATTTAAACCAACCGAACCTCCTCAACCAACTACCGACTATTTTCTACTTACTACCGACTACTTACTACCGACTACTTACTACCAACAATATCTCCAACAATCGCTTTCTCTGTTTCTTCAAAAAGCGTGTTATAATCACTCCCTTTGATTTCAATAGGAGAATGAACGGTAAATTTCAGGCTGCTTCCAATGCCAAAGGGAAAGGGTCCATACCGGAATATCTTCCATGAATTGTTGATGGTTACCGGAACTATCCAGGCTCCCGGCGCATATTTACACAGCACTTTTAATCCGCTTGAAGCAAAGGTACCGGGTTTTCCATCTCTGGAGCGTGTTCCTTCCGGATAGATAACAGCCGAACGGTTTGTTGCCTGGATATATTCTGCAAGCTTTTTTAAGGCCGGTAATGCCTGTTTTGGGTCCTTCCGGTCAATCAGTACCGACCCTCCATGATTCAGGTTGTAGGATATGCTGGGAATACCTTTACCCAGTTCAATTTTGCTCACAAACTTAGGATGATACTTACGAAGGAACCAGGTGGTACCGATGATGTCGTACATCCCCTGATGGTTGCAAACAAATATCAGCGGCTTGTCTTCGGGCAATTCAGCCTTGAATTCTACGCTGGCTTTAGTGAACAGCACATATAAGATTTTCATCTCCAGAAAACTCAGCACATCCACACTTCGTTTATGCGCTTTATACCCGAATACATTAAAGCAAATGTACTGTATCGGTTCAAACAGACAGATAATAAACAGGAATAGTAAGCTGAACAGGATAGAAAGCGGAATGGAGATTATTTTTTTCATCCGTTGGATAGTTTGGTTATTACATGTCGGAGAATTGTAAAAAAATCGATCAACTCCTCCGTAAACTTGATATTCTATGCAAAAATAGTAAAATTTATTTTTTAAAGGCTAAACTGAGCTTTAATAATTCGAGATTATCAATACTCACAAACTAACTGAATTAATTCAGGCAAACGTTATTGACCTGAGTTCATCCGCATATCGTTTTAAGCCTTCCTCTATCCGGGCCGTTATTTTTTTTCCCGGTTTTTTTAATCCAAGTGCATATTGCCGCATTTGGCTTTCATTGATTCCCGAAATACGTGCTAAACTACTCTGATTAATAATCCCGCTATATCCTTCTACCAAAGAAGGTATATCATGAAACACGTATTCAAAATCGTAAGGTTCGTTCATCCATGCTTTCTGTTCTTCAGGATATAAACCTTCCAGATGAAATTGAAGTCCTGCAGTAAGTTCTTTCCGGAGCTTCTCCATCGATTCACTGGCTATAACTAAACCATCTACTTCCGGCAGGTGAGCGGAAATTCCTTTGCCGGCTTTATAAACCATCACTTTAAGTGTTTTCATTTTCTTGTTGATTAAAATACTACTTTTAGATTTTGTAATCATTGCACTAATCAGCGAAATCTTTAAATCGTATTCCTGTCTGACGTTCGATGCTTTTTAAGTTCTCAATCCAAACATCATCCGAAAGTTTGCCATTTACGGTTGCTGTACTGCGAATAGTGGGATGTTTGAATTGTCTGTGACTCGTTCCATTTTGTCTGTTCAGGTACCATCCCTGAATTATAAGAATTGAAATTATTTCTTTCACTTTGAATACTCTTTTCATAAGCAATAGATTTATCAGTTCAAATACTATACAAAGGTAACATATTATGTTACCTTCACCCCTTATTTATAATTTTTATTTAATCTAAAATTGAAAGTTTAACTATTATGAGAGTTTTCACTATTTTTTTTTAATATGTGGTTAGATTTACTACTTAATTAAGCTCTAAAACTGTTCGTTTAAGTTGTATTGAGTAATCTAAAAATGTGGGAATAATATGATATTTGATAAATTAAAAAGAACCGCTCAGATATTCCTATCCAACCGGTTTCCAAAAGGGTGGGAGTCCTTTCAATCAAACCAACAGAACCCCTTCAAGCACTACTACCTACTCCTTTCTACCTACTACCTTCTATGTTGTAATCCAAATATCAAGAGTATTATTACATTTTTTTAATGTTGATTCAAAATATATATTATCTTTGTTATCAGAAAGTTGAAGAGGAAATAGGCTCTGCTGGGGAGCAACCTATTAGCAA
>Ga0302209_10000282_pt1 | contig 24016 bp, 16 predicted proteins | sample II_Fen_E3_1_FD_194574 | JGI IMG/M metagenome (GOLD analysis project Ga0302209, IMG submission 194574) | Peat permafrost microbial communities from Stordalen Mire near Abisko, Sweden - II_Fen_E3_1 | ecosystem: Environmental > Terrestrial > Soil > Wetlands > Permafrost | place: Sweden: Abisko...
TGATGGATTCAATACTTACATTTTTTTCTTCGATTAAATAATTCGTTGAAAAATTAAAAGACTGAATAAAAATTAATACATTTGATCCCTGAAATAAAATATAGAAATCCTGATATTCCTTGCTTTAAAATTAGTTATTAAATTTTTCAACCTAAAATTATGGAAACAGACAAAATTATTATCGGCATTACGCATGGTGATATAAATGGAATAGGGTATGAAGTTATTCTTAAGACTATGTCAGACAGTCGTATGTTGGAGACTTTTATTCCGGTTATTTACGGCTCACCAAAAGTAGCCGCTTATCACAGGAAAAATCTGGATATTCAGGGTTTGAATTTGAATATAGTAAACTCGATAGAGGAAATAAATCTGAAGCGGGTTAATATCATAAATTGTGTTGACGATGAAATTAAAGTTGAACTGGGTACCTCGACAGAAGAAGCCGGAAAAGCAGCTTATGCAGCACTGGAACGTGCAACAGAAGATTTAAAGAAAGGCGCTCTTCATGCATTGGTAACGGCTCCTATTAATAAAAAGAATATACAATCGGATAAGTTTCATTTTCCGGGACATACTGAATACCTGGAAGAAAAGTTTGGAAACGGTTCTACGGCTTTAATGATGCTGATTAATGATGTCATGCGTGTAGCTGTTGTAACCGGTCATATCCCGGTTAAAAATGTCGCAGCTGAACTAACTGAAAAATTAATTTTAGAAAAGCTTACTGTATTAAATGCTTCTCTTAAAAAAGATTTCTCTATCATTCGCCCACGTATTGCAGTGTTAGGTCTGAACCCCCATGCAGGTGATGATGGTGTGATTGGAAATGAAGAAACGGAAGTAATTATTCCGGCGATTAAACAGGCTGAAAAACTCGGGATTATTTGTGTCGGGCCTTTTCCTGCAGACGGTCTGTTTGGTTCGGGAAACTTTAATAAATTCGATGCTGTTTTAGCTATGTACCATGATCAGGGTTTAATTCCTTTTAAAACTGTTTCAATGGATACAGGCGTGAATTTTACTGCAGGGTTGCCTGTTATCCGAACTTCACCAGATCATGGCACAGCATACGATATAGCGGGTCATAACCTTGCTTCTGAAGAATCATTCAGGCAGGCTTTGTACCTGGCATACGATATTTACCTGAATCGTATCAGGAATGAGGAATATAGTGCCAATCCCCTTAAGACCGAACAACGTTCAGAACGTGGGGGCAGGGTAGAGTAGGAGTGAATATAAACAAACAAAAAACCATGATACGTAAGCATCATGGTTTTTTGTTTCTCTGGAAGTATTTTTATAGGATTGCGTCAGGATTCAGTGAATCTTTTTCAATATCTAGAAAGTATTTGTAAGTTCCCACTTTCAATTCAGCACAGGCATCGTAATCACACACGATAATACCTCTGGGGTGAAGTTGTAGGGCACTTATTGTCCACATCTGATTAATCGGTTCTTCCACTGCATGACGCAAAGCTCGGGCTTTAATATGACCACTGGTTATGATAAGGATCTCTTTTGCATCCATAATGGTTCCCACGCCTACTGTAAGCGAAGTTTTAGGTACTTTGTTGACATCATTATCAAAGAACCGGGAATTGGCTATTAGTGTATCTGTAGTAAGCGTTTTTTGACGTGTACGTGAAGCAAGAGATGATGCAGGTTCGTTGAACGCAAGATGTCCATCTGCACCAATTCCCCCAAGGAATAAATCAATACCGCCAACAGCTTTCATTTTTGCTTCGTAACCTTCACACTCAGCTTCCAGGTCCTTTGCAGTTCCATTCAGTATGTGTACATTTTCAGGTAGAATATCAATCTGGCTGAAAAGGTTATCCCACATAAATGTATAATAACTTTGTTCATGATTCTGAGGTAGCCCGACATATTCATCCATATTGAATGTAATAACGTTCTTAAAAGATACCACACCTTTGTTGCACAAATCAATAAGGTTGAGATAAACTCCAAGTGGGGATGATCCTGTAGGCAAGCCTAATACGAATGGTTTGTCATTCTTTAGTGAAGCCTGATTAATAGTCGAAGCGATATAGTTTGCAGTCCATTTCGACACATTTGAATAATCAGGTTGGATAATAAGTCTCATGCTCTATTGTTTTTTAGTTTGATCATGCAAAAATACAATTTAATTACGTAAAGCAGGCCAATTATTGCGATAATCTACAAATGTTTTTAATACTTGTTCCAGTGCTGTATCCGGTTGCAGGAGTGAAGATTAGTAAACATGGATGAAATAAATATGAAGTTCCGTAATCGTTTGCAGTATTTTGTAAATCTAATGCAGAATATGGATAAAACGAAGTATAATATTTGGCATAAAATGAAAGAGCCTGCAGCAATATATGCAGCAGGCTCCCTATGTTTTATAAATGATATAATTCTTAGAATTTCACCCTCATGGTCATTCCTACTGGAGTAGTAACCTGATTGTTGATGGAGAGTTGTTCGACATAGGGCGACATTTCCAACTTTATGGATGAAGTCCTTCGTAAGTTTCTGATGTACATATTGTTTACTTTTGCCACATGTACGGCATCTATGATTGACCAGATACTTACAATTGCCATTCCGCCGAGTCCTACTAACATAGTACCAACTCCGGCGTTCGAGTTTGCGGTGTAATAACCGTTATTTCCATAATCCCATGAATTTGAAACTATCTTGGCTGCTCCCACTTCAAAAAGTACGGCACAACCGACGTATCCACCAAAAAATGCTAATCCACGGCCTGTCTCACCGCAAATCATCTGACCAAGTCCGGGAACTATAAAAGAACATACTCCACTTATTCCCGGATTATAATAATCCCCGTATTCCGGAACATATTGGTGATAATCATATTTTAATTTGTTTATACTATAGCTTTGAGCGCCCAGATTGACCACCATAGCTACGAGGAAAATGGATAGGAATATTATTTTTTTCATACGGATACAATTGATAATTATCTTATAGTTTTATTAGTGATAACAATACAAAAATAACACAATAAAGCCAAATATCCAACTATATGACAAAATATACTAAACAATTCTCTCTCATGTTAACTAGTACGCAGATTCGAATTGTTGTAAGAAACGAACGTCATTCTCAGAAAACATGCGTAAATCCTTTACCTGGTATTTCAGGTTGGTGATACGTTCAACACCCATACCAAAAGCATAGCCTGAATACACCTTAGAATCGATGCCACAATTTTCAAGCACATTTGGATCAACCATACCACAACCAAGTATTTCAACCCATCCGGTGTGTTTACAAAACTGACAACCTTTCCCGCCGCAGAGGTTACACGAAATATCCATCTCGGCGCTGGGTTCTGTAAAAGGGAAATATGATGGGCGTAAGCGAATCTGGGTATCGGGTCCGAACATTTCTTTTGCAAAATACATTAGAGCTTGTTTCAGGTCGGCAAACGAAACATCCTTATCGATATAAAGTCCCTCAACCTGATGAAAGAAGCAATGGGCCCTGTAAGAGATAGCTTCATTCCGGTATACCCGGCCAGGAAATATCATCCGTATTGGAGGCTTTTGATTGGCCATAATACGTGATTGTACTGATGAAGTGTGGGTTCGCAACAGTACATCCGGGTTTTGTTCGATAAAAAATGTATCCTGCATATCTCGGGCAGGATGTTCGGGTGGAAAGTTCAATGCACCAAATACATGCCAGTCATCTTCAATTTCAGGACCTTCGGCAATGGTAAAACCAATGCGGGAGAAAATATCGATAATCTCATGTTTTACAAGCGATAGCGGGTGACGGGTTCCAAGTTTAACAGGGTCAGCACTTCTTGTTAAATCGGTTTTCTGTTCTGTTTTATTTGAATTGTTGAAATTTTCTTTTAATTCATTAAACTTATCCTGAGCGGTGTTTTTCAACTCATTCAGCAATTGACCCACTTCACGTTTTTCTTCATTGGCTACGTCCCTGAAATCATTGAATAGCGTTGAGATTTCTCCTTTTTTACTCAGGAATTTAATACGCAGTGCTTCCAGTTCATCCTGATTTGAAGCAGTAAGTTGGCTTATTTCGTCAAGCAGTTGATTAATCCGATTTTTCATTTTATGTTTTTGACTTTATTCACGAAATGGTAAAATGACTGTCGTTCAAATGAATATAAATTCATTTCAAACATTTTGGTCCATTTAATTTGACTACAAAAGTAATCATTTTTCCACTAAATCGGTTCCTGATTTAAAAAAAAGGATAGTAACTTCTTTTTTGTCTGAATTTTGCCTTATATTTGTCAAACGAAAAATTAAGCTGTATGGATATTGATAATTTACTTCGGTTTTTAAGTGAGTTGAAAGTCAACAACAACCGCGAATGGTTTGCTGAAAATAAGGCATGGTACGATCAGGTACGTGTACAGTTTGAGCAAATGTGTAAAGAGCTCATTACCGGGATTTCAACCTTCGATGAGTCGATTAAACATGTTGAGGTAAAAGATTGCGTTTTCAGGATTTATCGTGATACACGCTTCTCGAACGATAAGACTCCGTATAAAACTCATTTTGGGGTGTATATTGCATCCGAAGGAGGACGCAAGAGCCGGCATGCAGGCTATTACCTTCATCTTGACCCCACGGGTTGCTTCCTGTCGGCAGGTGTGTGGAGCCCGGATTCTACCATGCTAAAAGCTTTACGACAAAGCGTATATGACAATATAGAAGAACTGAATGAGATTCGCTCCAGTGCTGAATTCAAACAGTATTTCAATGACTTCTACGAGGAAGATAAACTTAAAACCGTTCCCCGAGGTTTCCCAAAAGACTTTCCGGAAGCCGAATTACTGAAACTCAAACATTATCTGGTGGATCACGCATTAACCGAATCAATCCTTCATGCTCCCGATTTTGTCTCCCGGGTTACAGCGATTGCAGAATGCGCATATCCTTTTAACCGTTTTTTGAATTATACGGTGGATGAAGCGGTGAAATAGTGGGTAGTAGGTACTTGCACGGTTAAGGGATTTTTATTCTTGATCAGGTAAACAATCGTAGCACGAAGTCCAAACTCTTGAACACAGAACACAGAACACAGAACACAGAACACAGAACACAGAACACAGAACACGGAACAAAGAACACGGAACAAAGAACATAGAAAAAAACTAGTAATATGATTTTAGATTCTTTACAAAATGCCGGATTGTACGAAACAATCCATCCTCGCTTTAAACAGGCTTTCGACTTCTTACGTAATACCGATTTAATGGCATTACCCCTTGGTAAAATTGAATTGGATGGTTCAAACCTGTTTGCCAATGTGTTTGAAATAACCGGAAAGACTGTAGATACTGCAAAACTTGAAACACATAATCGTTATATTGATATCCAGGTTCCGGTAACAGATGCCGAAACAATGGGTTGGATTGCCGGTGTTGATTTAAAAGAAATCTCAGAAGAATATAAACCTGAAAAGGATATTACTTTCTTTGCAGATAAAGCATCTACTTTTTTAACCGTTAACCCTAACGAGTTTGTCCTTTTCTTTCCGGAAGATGGTCACCAACCAGGTATCTGCGAAGGCCAACAAAAAAAGATTGTTGTAAAAGTTTTGGTGTAGCTCTATGAGTAAATAATATCTAACACGTGGTTAAGATTTGTTTTATTCATATATATCTTTTGACCTTTTGTCACTTTGGGTTTTTGATGAAAAACATAAACTCAGAAAGATTTAAAATTATTTGTATAATCAGAGCGACATGGAGCATTGAAAAAAGGATAAATTAAAATCCGAAATGTCATTTCAATTGTTAGTTCCTTTAATTGCAGTTCATCCTTTTTTTTTGATTTAAACGTATTCCCATCTACTGATTTTATTGTTATTATGTGCTTATGAAAGACCTGGCTATAATTAAATCTGATCCCTGGTTGGCTCCCTATGCAGGAGCTATCAGCGGACGATACGAATATTTTGAAAGTGTAGAAAAGAAATTAGTGGTTGAAGGTCAGACTTTATCAAGTTTTGCTTCAGGATATTTATATTTTGGTTTACATCGCCTGCCGGATGGATGGGTTTTTCGTGAATGGGCCCCAAATGCAACGGCTATTTTTTTAATAGGCGATTTTAATAACTGGCAACGTCACCCTGATTATCAGATGAAGAAGCTGCAGAATGGCATTTGGGAAGTACGTCTCCCTGACTATGCCATGGCTCATACACAACTTTATAAATTATTGGTTGAATGGGATGGTGGAAGCGGCGAACGTATACCGGCATGGGCTCGTAGGGTAGTTCAGGATGAAGCAACCAAGATTTTCAGCGCTCAGGTTTGGAGCCCTTTTCAACCTTATGCTTTTAAAAACCACAATTTTAAACCTAAAACCCAACCGTTGCTCATTTACGAATGCCATATTGGTATGTCGAGTGCCGAAGAAAAAGTGTCAACATACGAAGAGTTCCGGACAACAGTCCTGCCTCGTATTGCAGCAGGCGGGTATAACTGCATTCAGATTATGGCTATTCAGGAACACCCTTACTACGGTTCTTTCGGATACCATGTCTCCAGTTTTTTTGCAGCGTCCTCCCGTTTTGGTACTCCCGAAGAACTGAAGCATTTAATTGATGATGCACATGGAATGGGTATTTCTGTTATCATGGATTTAATTCATTCGCATGCCGTGCGTAACGAGGTAGAAGGATTAGGCCGTTTCGACGGTACTCCCTATCAGTATTTTCATGGTGGTTCGCGTCGTGAACATCCGGCATGGGATTCACTCTTATTTGATTATGCCAAACCTTCCGTTATTCATTTCCTGCTGTCAAACTGTAAATTCTGGCTCGAAGAATACCAATTCGATGGGTATCGCTTTGATGGTGTGACTTCCATGTTGTACCGGAGCCACGGTCTTGGTGAGGATTTTAACGGGTATGAGTCATATTATAATATGAACCAGGATGGTGATGCCATTTGCTATCTGACTCTTGCCAATAAACTTATTCATGAAGTAAACCCGAATGCCATTACTATTGCCGAAGAAGTGAGTGGAATACCCGGCCTGGCAACTAAAGTGAATGATGGCGGTATTGGTTTTGATTACCGCATGGCAATGGGAATTCCCGATTTCTGGATTAAACTTATTAAAGAAGTAAAAGACGAAGACTGGAAAGTAGGTACTATTTTCTGGGAATTAACGAACCGTCGTGCCGATGAGAAGACAATCAGTTATGCTGAAAGCCACGATCAGGCACTGGTAGGCGATAAAACCATTATTTTCCGCCTGATCGACTCTGAAATGTACTGGCACATGCGACGTGGTGACAGTACGCTGGTTGTGGACAGAGGTGTTGCCCTGCATAAGATGATACGTTTAATTACTGCTACTACGATTAATGGGGGATATTTAAATTTCATGGGTAATGAATTTGGTCATCCTGAATGGATCGACTTTCCACGCGAAGGAAACGGCTGGTCAAATAAGTATGCACGCCGTCAGTGGGATTTAGTGGATAATGAAAAGTACCTGTATAACGCATTGGGAGAATTCGATCGTTCCATGATCGGATTAATTAATTCGGTCAATCAGTTTAATGTATTGCCTGTCCAACAACTATGGAGCAAAGAAGATGATCAGGTACTTGCTTACCAACGTGGTGATTTGATCTTCGTGTTCAACTTCAATGGAACCAAATCATTTACCGATTATGGCATTTTAACGGGAAAAGGATCGTACAAAGTTGTCCTTAATACCGATGAAACACTCTTTGGTGGTTTCAACTTAATCGACGAAAGTATTATTCATATCACCCAACCTGCTCCGAAAGATCCGACAGGAAAGGAATGGTTAAAACTGTATATCCCTGCACGTACCGCCTTTGTCCTGAAAAGGCAATAAGTGTGTAGAGCAGAAAAAGATAAGTTGAACTGTCCGATCCATATGTCACTTTAACTAAATGAAATAGTAATTGTCCTGGATTTACATACATTTAAAAGGCCGTCTCAAAGTTAAATTTGTGACAGTCTTTTTTTTATCCCAGTGCAACCAATCTTTTTTTTAACTATTCATTACGGCTCAAATGGAATAAACGGATTATTATAAAAGGAATAAACACCTTTCAGAGACTTGTTCGGTATATACTTATTGATAGTGAATAAAATCTTTCTTAGTCTTTTTATGTGGAACCTTAATTTTGATTACACAAGAACGCACTAACAGTAAAACTAAACTTTTTTATATCATAAAAAACTGTCCCATCTATGAGAAAAAAACTGGTTGTATGTATCTCTATATTTATTTAAAATAAAAACCCTGAGGAAAATTTATTCCCCAGGGTTTTATTAACATAAACTCACACACTAATCTTATTGAATCGTAATTTTACGTACGAAATTTTGTGTAAAGGCATTCACCGTATAAGGATCTACAGCATTGTTCAGCCTGTTTGTCACAGTAATATCCCCGTTTGTTTTACGGTCGATAAACTGAAGATAGAATGAATATGTTCCTGTCCGTGCGGCATTTTTAATTGCTTTAATATTAATGGTTTTTACTCCTTTCACTGCCTGTGACCAAGTCATGAGAAATGCACCTTTGGCATCGGGAATGAGCGCATTGCCGTTATCATCTACAAAATTAAAGTCAGTGCCCACTTGACCTATTGAAGCCGTAGCGATACCTACCTTTTTGGATGTCAGAAACGTGCTGTCGCTGGCATAATATTTCACGGTAACATCATACTGTTTCACCTGTTCGCTATAGAATTGCACCGGTATTTTGATTGTTGAATCTTTTTTTACGGTGAACGTAATGGCATTATCAAGCTTTCCCCAATCCTGAAAACCTATGTAATAGGTGTTCTCATATTGAGCAGCACCTGCCGGCCATGTCTGATCATTGCTGCAACCGGCAAATGAAGTGCTTAGAGCAATCAGGAATATATATATTAAGTTTTTCATCATTTTTATTTTGTTTATAGATTATTGAGCACTCCAGTTAGGGTTTTGAACGACCGTGCCACCGCTCAACGACATTTCATTCAACGGAACAGGATATAGATAGTCCTTGGCAGGGTCGAACTTCCGATTTCCGGCAAGCTCTATCACATACATATCAATCTGGTTGTATACAGCGAGTCCATTCAATTTTCCGGTAGCATCTGTCAATCTGGCTTTCAGATCCGTGCGCAGTTTTGTAGTCTCCGACTGGATGAATTTTGTACCGATCATATTCACAGGCAATACACTCTCGGCTATCTTCCAGCGGATAATATCGTTATAACGCAATCCTTCGTCCACAAATTCGATAGCGCGTTCACGGCGTATCTCGTCGAGCATATTCAGTCCATTTGCAGTTACGAATGCATTGGTAAGTTTTACATTGAATCCTACACGGGCACGCAGTGCATTTACGGTTGCATCCAACTGAGCATCGGTAATAGTTCCGTTGTATTCATAAAGCGCTTCGGCATAAGAGATCAACACTTCGGCATACCTGATCAGCATTTTGTCAATAGTCTCTTTGGAGTTAGTATTCCATTCTGAATCAAGATATCCTTTTTTAATGCTGTATCCATTTCCACCCTGGTTAGTGAAAGGTATAAAAGTAGCCGATTTATATCCCAGATCCCCCACTTTGAAAAAAGTCATTCCCACACGTGGGTCACGATTTGTCAATGCAGTATTGTAACTTATTTCCACAGCCGGTCTCAGAGGTGATTTGCTCCAGGGAAGACCATCTGAACAGAGAAAGTTATCAAGCATATTGCGCGTTAAAGAAACACCGTTTTCGAGTTGACGGGCATTCCCGTGGACAACCGTACCGGCTCCATTAGGGCCATATACTTTCACAAATATATTTTCCAGATTTGCAGACCCTTCACCTTCGAAAAGGAAAAGTTTTTGGAAGTCGGGATAAAGTGCATGACCTTCTTTCATTACCAGTACAGCAGCATCAATAGCCACTTTTAAATGTGCTTTGTAGTCACTCCCCAGGTTGTGATATTTGGAGTAAGTTCCTTCATACAAGCCGATCCGTTCTTTAAGAGCCAGCGCAGAACTACGGGTTACACGTCCCCAATCGGCTGCATTTGCTGCTAACGCAGCTGTAGCCCTTGTTGGTAGCCACTGTGCAGCAAAATCAAGATCTTTGTAACATTGTTGAATAACGATCTCACGTGATACCCGGGAACTATAAAGCAATGAATCATTCAGTCCTTTGATTGTTCTTGTTATTAACGGAACATCACCATATTTGGTGACGAGTATAAAATGGTAGTAAGCTCTGAAAAAATAAGCTTCAGCCATCCAACGATTTTGCTTCGAAACGGGGATACCCACACCTGGCCCTTTCTCAATAATGTTATTGGCTGTAAAAATTCTGACATAAGGATTACTCCAATCACTACTCGTGTTTGGGATACTTCTCGAACCGGCACTTGTTTGATCTGAGGTAGTTCCTATAATATCATCTGCTCTGGTATCATGGCTAAAGCCCTCCAGCAAGTTATAAAAACGGGTACATGCCCCTTTCAAATCATTCTCGGTTTTCCAAAAGTTTTCGTTTGTAAGGGTAGTTTCAGGTATTCGGTCTAAGTTGCAACCGCTGAGGTAGAATACCGATAACATCAATAAAATATAAGTTATTTTTTTCATAAATATTTTTTTAAAAAGTTATGTTCACTCCCATTGCCCAGGTTCTGAAAAACGGATAAGAATTCGATCCGGTATTGTTTCCTACTTCAGGATCGTATACTGATAATACGGTTGAATATTCCCACACATCTGTTCCGGCAACATAGAATCTCATCTTATCGATAATTCCGGATTTTAACGGAACGTTATATCCCACCTGAATATTTTTCAGACGAATATAGGCACCATTCTGCACATATTTATCGGATGATTTAAAGTTAAAGTCATTACCTGAATAGTTATACAAACGAGGCCAGAATGAGTTTGTATTAGTTGAAGTCCAATAGTCCCTGTCAATTGTCCACGGCATGTTTGCGGTAGAATAGAAAGGAGCAAGTGTTTCAGTAGAGACCAGGAAACTGCGTTGGCCTACTCCCTGAAAGAATACCGACATATCAAAACCATGCCACGATGCACTTAGGTTGAGACCATAGAGGTAACGGCCATTTGTTGTACCCAGATATACCAGGTCGCCCGGACTTTGAGGAGTACCTTTGCCTGCTCCGATAAGATGATCGTTGGCACCCTGAGCCACATATTTTACATCACCACCTGATATCAATGCATCGCTGAATGTTTGATAGCCGGGATGGTCTGTTTTGTATTGTGTATATTCATCTTTACTTGACCAATAGCCATCTGTTTTGTATCCCCATATTGAATTAATAGGGTATCCTTCAACTAAAGGTACCGTTCCGGCGTATACGGTATTAAAATTTAAGTATTTAATCAGTTTGTTTTGATTATCTGCCAGATTAAATGCGACAGAATAGTTTACATTTCCTACTTTATCGTTCCACTTCACTTCAAATTCCCATCCCCAGGTTTTTAGTTCGCCAAGATTCTGTTGTGGTACTGTAAGTCCCAAAATACTTGGGGCACCCGGAGTAGCCAGCAGAGCCTTGTTAAATTTCCAATAATAGTCACCCGTCATACTCAAACGATTGTTGAACATACCAAGATCAAATCCTACATCGGTTGTTTGCACAGTTTCCCATGTCTTTTGATTCGATGCTAAAGCAGATTGATAATAATAGCTTTGCCCCATTTGATTCCCTGACTGAATGAGAGACAGATAATCGTAAAGACCAAAGGCTGTTCCATTCCCAAGTTGTCCCCATGAACCACGAATTTTCAAATTACTGATAACCGGCACATCAAAGAAAGATTCCTGACTAACTCTCCAGCCTGCAGAGAACGAAGGATAAGCCTTCCAACGATAGCCAGGAGCAAGACGTGAACTACCGTCGTAGCGAAGGTTACCCTCAAGCAAATACCTGTCCTTATAATTGTAATTGATCCTTCCGAAATAAGAGCTCATTGCCCAAGGTTCAATAGCATCACTTACTGCCGTATTGGTAACTACCGTTACATCATAATAATTGAATGAGAAAAAATCGTTACTGTTTAAATTTTTAACAGTACCACTCATCTGATCCTTTCGATAGTTTTCGTAAGAGGATCCCGCCAGGAAATGAAATGCATGGTTATTCAATTTCAAATCATAATCAACTGTAGCCTGTAATACATCGTGCAACGATCCGTTTTTTGTTCTGGTCATTGAGTTCGGGTTATTGGCATCGAAACGAACACCTGTCCCTGTACGATCATACCAAACCAGGTAACGGCGATCGACTTCCTGTGTGTAATAATCATTTACGCGCGAAGCCGAAAGGTTCACTTTTAATCCTTTTACAAGATCTTTGATCGTCAGACTGGCTTTCCCGATATAGGCCTCATACTGATTTTTATCAATGCCACCGTTAATCATCAAATCGATCGGATTAACCTGTAGGTCTCCATTATAGCGGTCTGCATTGATATCTTCAGTAGGGTTGAAAATAGGTTGTCGCGTTCTGATACGATACAATCTATCAAGAATGTTGCCTGCACCGCTAGGATTCGACGAGGTTACACCGTAAGGATTCTGCTGGATAAAATTTCCCTCATAGTTCCCCATTGCTTCCAAAAACATATACTTATTAAGCTGAGAATTCAGTTTAATACGGAAATTATATCGATCGTTTTTATCCGGGCCATATTTTAAAAGACCTTTTTGGGTAAAATAATTACCCGATATCAGATAGTTAAGTTCTTTATTTCCTCCGCTTGCTGATACCGAATGGCTTTGCTGAGTTGTGTATTTATTGGTTCCGGCCTTTATCCAGTCGGTATTGGTAAATAAATCCCATCGGCTGTTTGTATTGTTGATGCGATAGTTAAAGTTTGGGTTTGCAGTCCATTCAGTCATTTCAGCATTCCACTCCGGAGAGCCACTCTGATTGACCCGCGATTGGTTAATCATGTCTTGTTCCTCCCACGAAGGTAAACGTTCGGGCATGTTCCCCGGTGTATTAACTCCAAAGTAACCCTGGTAACTGAGTTGTACCTTTCCTTCCTTGCCATTCTTTGTTGTCACCAATATAACTCCGGCGGCAGCACGGGCACCGTAGATGGAAGCTGCAGCAGCGTCCTTTAATACAGAAACCGATTCAATATCGTTCGGGTTAAGTAGTGTCATATCACCTTCGATACCATCGATCAACACAAGTGCATTCGCATTACTATTCCCATTAGCATCTACTGATGAAAAACCCCTTATCCTGATACCATAACCCTGAGATCCGGGTTGTCCGCTGCTACGTGTAACAGACAATCCGGGAAGCTCACCCTGCAAAGCACCAAGCACATTTTGTGAAGTTTTGTTTGCAATGGTTTTTCCATCGATGGAAGAAATAGCTCCGGTTAGATTGACCTTCTTTTGTACACCATAACCAACTACAATTACCTCATCCAAATTCTTTGCTACTTCTGTTAATTGAATGTTCAAAGGAGCATTGCCCTTTACGACAATTTCTTTAGACACAAAGCCGACATAAGAAAATACTAAAGTAGCCTTCTGATTGGCTTTCAACGTGAATTGACCGTTTGAATCAGTGATAGTGCCTGATTTACTCTCTTTCACAATCACCGAAACCCCGATAAGAGTTTCACCGTCACTTTGGGATCGTACGATCCCTTTAATCATGCTCTCCTGAGCATATATTGTGCTGACAAAGCCGCACAATAATAATAAGATTAAGAAGAAATGAATTTTGATTTTTGTCATAGATTTAATTTTAATTAATTAAAAAATAATTGGACGCATTGCATATTTATATAATTTGAGGGTTAACAATCAAGTAATCCATTCTGTTAAGCCTGTCCTGTAAAAAAGAGGAATGTATTCCTAAAGATTTCATAAATCTTAAACTGGTAGACCAAATTGAATCAGGGCATAAAAGTAGATCAGACAATCGAAGTCACTATACAAACATCTACAACAAAAACACGTATAAAGTAAAAAAAAAACACAACTATAATACTACATTAAATTTTCAAGCATCTAAAATAATGAGACATACATTAATAATTAACACAACATTGACTTGGGAGCCTTACTTCCGCGAATTACCTGGCATGTACAAAAAAAAGATGTGACACAATTTCTTGTGACACATCTTTGGTTGATAAAATTATTCTTGTCCTTTAAAAGGTTCCAAATAAAATAAAAAAAAGATAACCATTTTATCGGACAACAATATAATAGAATCTACATATACTTACTACTATAGCCTGTTTAAGAAATCCCGTAGATTATCTTCTCTGTCCAAACCGAATTTTTTACGTAACCGATAACGTACAGTTTCAACACTACGCGGCGAAAGATTTAATAATGAAGCAATCTCTTTCGATGCCAGGTCTACTTTCAAATAAATGCACATTCTTCTTTCGCTAAAAGTCAATTCAGGAAAACCCTCCGTCAATTTATGAATAAATCCATTGTGCACATAGTCAAAATTCTTTTCAAACTTCTTCCAGTCTTCATCGTGTTGCATATTAGAGTTTATTTTATTACTTAGGGCAAACAATCTCCGCTTGATGCTACTCTGAATTTCATTTTCCGGAATTATGGCAGATATTTTATAAAGATCATTTTTAATATCTGTAAGCATCTCATTTTTACTCACAAAACTGAGCATCACATTCGATAGTTCCTGACTTTTGTGTACCAGATCGCTTTCAAGTTGTTCGCTCTTCAAACGCATAATTTCTTTTTCACGCTCTATTTCAAGTCGTTTATATTCTTTTTCTATTGTTTCAAGTTCTGATTGTTTACGCTTTTGCATCTGAAGTTCGCGCCGTTGGATACGTACCCTATCGAATCGCAGGAAAAAACGGACTAAACACCCCAATAGTCCAAAGTAAAAGATAAATGCAAGCCATGAGCGATACCAGGGAGGCTTTATCCTGAATGAAAAATTGTCATACGCAATCATTCCAGAAGATGTTACTGCTTTAACTTTAAAGGTGTACTTGCCCTCCAGAAGATCTGTGTATTCCTTACTGCTAAGATCTCCTCCAAGAGCCGACCACTCATCATACCCTTCCAACTTAAAACTATATTTGACGTCCGAATTGAGCAAGAACTTGACTGCCCCAAATATAAATTTCACAGAGTTGTGCCTGTAATCTATCTCCGGAAGTACTTTGATTCGATTAAAACTTGCTCTATAGAGCAATGAATCAGTCTTTGATAGAATAACCTTTTTAATTTGTAGAAATAATTTTTCGGGTGGATAATTCCGACCTTCAAACCGAGCCTGATAAAAGCCCCGTTCACTTGAAATTAATGCTGAATTATCTGTTATTGGATACAGCATTTCATAGCCTTCTTTTAAATCAAGCCCATCTTTTATATTATCTTCCAATACATGCCCTGAACTAAATATTTTAATTTGATTTTCAGAAAGAGTCCATACTTTTGCTTTATACTGAGCCAATCGTTTAGTGGTACTTCCAAAGTAGCGATTCATACCTTTTGCTCTATTGTCAATCTCCATTTTATCATTTTTCTCATTGTATCGGTAAATACCAGATGGAGTGATAAAAATCACTGTACCATTCATCTTTTCAATTCCCACTTTTTTATCCACTGGCATACCTTCTCTTAAGCCATAATACTTAACCGAACGAATACTCACGCCGTCAGGGTTGAGTTGTAAACGAATAATTCCCTTTTGATCATGGCTCACCCAGATGCCATAGTGATCCTGTTCGAAGAATCGGGTCGATTCGGCATAACCTTTCAACCGGTTTAATGACCCCCATTTGCCTCTATTCTTTTTCAGAATAAACATTCCGCTGTAACAGCCCAGAAATACAGATGTTGAATCAATAGATTGTCTGCAAGCCCATGCACCTCCGGTATCAAACCCTTGAGCTATCTTCGAACCATTGACAATAAAGACACCTTTGTCATGCGCACAAAACAATGTTCCTTGAATTATGTTTAAATCCCAGACTTGTCCATTCAACCCCTGAATTGAATTAAGATTAAGAGTTTTGTGAGATACAGGTATAGGCCAGTTGGAATAAAACAATCCTTCGTTAGTTCCAAAATAAATCTTATCCTTCAGTAATTTAGCTGTGTAGCCAACACCGTAAAAATTATGTTGCGAATAAAGCGATGAAAGTGCACCATTTAATCGTAAGAAACTTATTCCTTGATTTAGTCCCAACCAGAGATTTTCGGATATGTCGAAGTTAAGACTCAACACGGTGTTGTCTTGTAGGCCATTACGCATGTTCGAATAGGTTACCGCCTTGCCATTATGCGTAATGATTGCAACTCCATCCCGAATGGTGCCAATAGCAATATAATTCGGGGAAATGGCACAACTAAAAAGCTCACTTTCCTTTATAAATGCGTCAACTTCTGTTGTAAACCTGCTTACTTTCTCATTTTCATACATATACAGCCCATCATTCGAGGTGGCTATTATCATCTTACTTGCACTGACCGGCACCAAAGAACGAATACGCTTTCCCAGAAGTATTTCGGCATTAGGTACCGGGCTTAAATGATCGCCTAACAACATGTAGAGCCCGTTTTTAGTACCCCCAAACAACAGACCACTGCAAACTGCAGAACAATAAAGTTTTATTTTTGTATCAATATACGCAAAAGTATTGTTTGACTGTTTCACAATCATACGATCGGTTCGATAGTAGATATTCTGGTCTATTTGGTGAATATCCCACACATTGCCGAAAAATCCGTGTTTACGATCAGGTGTTTTAGAGAGTGAAACATAGGTCATCTTGCCGTTTTGGAGCGATTCATAATAACCGAATTCATCAATGCCACCCACGTAAATCCTCTTCTGAGGAATAATCAACATAGACCTGACATTGTCATTAGGCATCGCGTATGTATTCCATGCTTTTCCGTCATATTCAAGCAACCCGTTGCTGTTTGCCACATATATCCACCCATTGGGTCCCTGTCTTATTTGCCAGTTTTGAGCTCCTGCTTTATAATCATTTCGCGAAAAATTGATTACAGGGTAACTCCATTGTGCATGGATGAAAGTAATAGAGGAAATGAAAAAAGAGAGAATAACAAGTAGCTTAATCTTAAAGAAGACATTCTTTTGCTGGACAATGAAGCCTGAAAATGAAATTTCATGCGTGTTTGTGTGGTGATAATGTGTTTTTTTCATGCGTAAATGATTCGTTTTTTGATTAACTTATCAGAATGAGTTCATATTTTAATCAATGACTTGTTATTCATCAATGATTGAATGAACTAGAGTATACAAAATTGAATTAAAAATCAGCAAAGTCGGAATAACTCCAGCTGTAAAGTTCCCCATTCAACACTTCCTTTTCTTTCCAAGCCAGATTATTCCGTCAATAATCAGTTGGTTTTGAGTTTCATTGTCAAATGTAAAGGATAACTCTTTATTCGTTCCACCATAATCCATGTCGTTGTGCCCCATGTTTACGTAGAGCATTTTGTAATTTCTATTAGTCCAGACAACTGGGTAATAGCCCTCATTCCAAATCTCCCATTGTTTAGGCCCTGTTCCAAGCGGAAAGCTGGTTGAGTCAATAGATATCAGGATTTTTATATTGGGATTTTTACGAAGGTCGTTCTGCCAGGCGTACCATTCATTTGGCGATGATGTGAAAGTTTTCGGAATGTTTCTGGTTGTCGGATGATCATTTGTCTCAACCTTCAACATGGCAGACGTTGGCCGCCAGGTGTTGCTTTTATATTCGCCGGAGCCCAAAAATTCGTTATGATACCAGTTCCAGTTTTGTGGGTAAGCCGATGGTGTTAATGCAAAAGCGGCAAAGTGAAATCCGAGAAATCCTCCACCGTTTTTCATATACTTTTCAAAAGCTTTGCGTTGTGAAAGTGAATCGGGACGAGTGTCAAGAAAAACAACCACTTCGTACTTTTCCAAAAACTTGTCGTTCATATTGTTCCAGTTGCTGGTTGAATCATACTGAAAATTATACTTTTCAGAAATCTTCGAGAACCACCGATTAGCTTCATGGACATAACTGATATGTGCCGCATCGGATTTTCCGGAATAAAAAGCAATTACATTAAACTTAGGAGTCTTCTTTTTTGTATTATTGGTAGCTTGAACTGCAACTATTGTGAGGAATATCAAAACAGGTAGGATTGCTATTTTTCTGAAAGGTGGATAAACTTGCATAAATAACTTATTTAAAAACGGATTTCAGTACTAAACGATATTGGTTCCCGCCTTATGAAATAGTCCTATCCGGACAATAGCTTCGATACTGCGGACTAATTAGAAATTTAAATCAAAGATACGTTTTTTAAATTAGAAATACATATTGTTAAAAACAAATATTGTTGACAGTTTTCAGTAGTTGACAATTAAATGTCGTATTATAAATTCTAAACAATAGAACGTTGATCGAAGATGCCTATTTGTCGAAGTTCACAGTTCCTATAGTTAATAGTTCATCAGATTCTAATCCAGATAGTTATCTTGATGAATGTACTCTCCCAGACCTATGATACATTCGTTTTATCTATAATGAGGAATCAGTGAGACTTTCCTGGGGGTAGCCTGGGGGTTAGGAGAGATTTACCCCTCCTAACCCCCAGGAAACCCCCAAGCAACCCCCTCGGAACAGAGAACGAATGACGGTGAATTAATTCCGTTGGTTCGTCGTTTGAACGAAACTGTACAAAGCTGTAATTAGTGCAAGGAGAATAATTATCCCGAAAGCCATTGGGAATTAAATATGAGAATATATTGTACCGCTACTTATATGAGGTTGTCTTGCTTTTGCGACAGCCTCTTCTATTTATTTTACATATCAGATGAAAATCAGAATTGGTATTTCAGTGGCTGTAAAGAACTATTATATATAAAACGAGCTAGTATATCAGCTTGGAAGGGTATTTTTTTATTTTTACGATATAGGATAAATAAAACGCTGACCAGATGTTTTCACTAGTCAGCGTTAAGTATGTAAAAGGGATTTGGTTACTGGAAAAAACTGAAGTTTACATTCCCATAATTCCGGTGATCAACAAAGTGAGGGTGCTGGTCGAAATTGTTCTTGGAGGAATGTTCCAAAACAAACAGGCCGTCTTCTTTTAAGAGCATTTTAGCGAAAATCAAATCAGGAATCTGCGCAAGTTGTACCAGTTCGTACGGAGGATCTGCAAAAATCATATCGAATTGTGCGTGACAGGTATCGATGAATTTGAAAACATCGGTTTTTATGAGTGATAAATTGGTTATTTTTAATTCATTGCATACTTTGCGGATAAAGGCGCTGTGACGTTCGTTCTGCTCAATGCTGATCACACTTTTGCAATCACGTGAAACAAATTCGATGCTGATACTTCCCGTCCCCGCAAAAAGATCGAGTACATCAATCCCTTCGAAATCAATCCGGTTATTCAACAGGTTAAATAATCCTTCTTTCGCAAAGTCGGTTGTTGGCCGGGCTGTTATATTGGTTGGAACTTGTAATCGACGTCCCTTGAATTGTCCACTAATGATTCGCATATATTTAGTTTGTAGTAAGTAGTTTATAGTTGATAGTTGATAGTTGATAGTTGGTAGTAGATAGTAGGTAGTAGTTAGTGGTAGCTAAAAGTTGATTGTTTATGCCTGAATAACGTTGACCGTTATGTCATATGTTTATGGTAAATATAGTATTTGTTATTTATATTTATTTCATTTAATAGAATAATAGCTTTCAGAAATAAGATTAATATAAAAAGATCCATAATCTCACAAATTCTTTACTACCTACTACCAACTACCTACTATGACTATAAACTACCTACTCATTTCTCTCCATTAATCACTTCCAGATAAAGTTCAAGCATTTTTTGAAGTTCAGTGGTCCTTTCACCATTGAATAGAATGACTTTGCATTTTTCAGTGTCAAGTGGTAATTTATCAAACAGATTGAGTGTATAATATGTAAAATCTTCGGGTGTATTGAAACTATAACTGTTTATTAATTGAATAGTCCCTTTTGAAATAACTACCACATCCATGATATTGCCGCGGACTTCAATATAAACGCTGCTTTTGGTCAGTGGTTTTACACACTCGTTTAAAAAATAACTGAGATGATGTTCGATTATAGCATGCGGAAACAGATGGGTTAGGGCATTGTGCACCGTTTTAGGGATGGAAAAAACATTGACTGTATCCCACTTTGGAATCCTGTTGAGTATGATTTGATCGGTTTTGACAGGTTTAAATTGAAAGTGAAGGAGATCAGCTGCTTCATCTGTTTTGAAAATGGGTGCCGGAATAAAGGTATAAATGTCTGATTCGCAGATTAACCGAACAGTCCGAAAATTAAGCAGTGTCTCCGGGGTCATTATATTGATAATCTCGTCTGCAGAGAGAGAATACAAGGATCTGGTAACTTTTTTTGATGACAGGAGCACACTTGATTCATCAAACACAGATAGGTTAAATCCATCAGCACTGAGTCGAATGGATAGAAGGTATTGTTTTGTGATTGCTGAGTCGGTTGGTTGTTCCATGTTGGTATTATCGGATATGCAAATTTTAAAAAGGGTAAGATTATTTTTTTATGATTACAATTTTGCAAATTTAGAAAAGAAAATTCAATACTAACTTATCAGGGGAGATATTTATATGATTTTTCTTTTTCTGAATACAGGGTGTATTTATGCTTTTTTAGATAGGAATTTATAACATTTGAATATTGTGTCGTATCTTTGCATGTGCTAAGAGGCAAGGGGTAAGGAATGATGAATCAGGAATGAGGAGTGAGAAACCTTAACCGGAAACCATATAGAGAAAGGCAACAGGTTAAGTACATGAAAACTTATGGGAGAAAAGTCACAACGAAGTGATTAATTTTCATTATTATCAATTAAGTAATTGTAGATATTTAATGATCGGATTATTAATATATAAGTGCTTGCTTGTCAACGATCTGCCAATTACTCATTGTTCGTTTTAATAACTTATTAACATTTTCTATTTATAATTGTTTACTATTCGTATAGAATGAATTATGAACACGACAACTAAATTATCGTTCAAGGTACAATACAGAGAACTATTGCGTTTATATCCCACTCTTTTCAGTTTTGATGAACGGAAGGAGCTGAGAGTAATTATTAAACGCTATTATGCCCTCTATCCACAGGAAGGAGAGGCTCCGGGAAGATCCATATCCGATAAAATGAAGATCGTACAAATCGTTCTGGAAGAAATAGGACTCGGTAAAGCAGCTGTATTAAGCGTTCTTTTTCATGAACTGGTTGAAAATAAACAACTAAGTGTTGCTGAAATTGAATCAAAATTCAACACACAGGTGTCGTCAATCATACAGGGGATGATGCGTGTAGGCGAACTATACGAACGCAATGCATCACTGGAAACGGAGAATTTCAGGAAGCTATTTCTGACATTTGCTGAGGATGTACGCGTTATCCTGATTATTATTGCCGAGCATTTGCAAATTATGCGTACGCTGGAAATGTTTCCGGAAGAAAGCCGCCAAAGCATAGCACGTGAAACCTCGTTTTTGTATGCCCCATTGGCACATCGTATGGGCCTTTATGCTGTAAAGACCGAGTTGGAAGACTTATCTTTAAAACATACCAACCGGGATATCTACCGGGAAATAGCCCATAAACTCAACGAAACCAAGCGGTCGCGTGACCAGTTTATTACAGAGTTTATTACACCGTTGAAAGAGAAACTAACTGAAATAGGATTTAAGTTTGAAATCAAAGGACGTACTAAGTCCATTCATTCGATCTATACCAAAATAAAAAAGCAGAATACTGTTTTTGAGAATATTTACGACTTATTTGCTATCCGTATTATTTTTGATGTGCCTTTGGATAGAGAAAAGGCAGCATGCTGGCAGGCTTATTCCATTGTGGCAGATATGTACCAGCCCAATCCTAAGCGTCTGCGTGACTGGTTGTCGATCCCCAAAACGAATGGGTATGAAAGTCTTCACACTACAGTGTTGGGACCTGAAGGCAGGTGGGTTGAGGTGCAGATACGAACGGTCAGAATGGACGAAGTGGCTGAAAAAGGGTTGGCTGCACACTGGAAATACAAAGGGATAAAGAGTGAGTCGGGCATGGACGAGTGGTTGAAAAGTATCCGGGAGATACTTGAAAACCCAGAATTGAATGCGGTTGACTTTATGGACGAATTCAAGTTGAATTTGTATGATAAGGAGGTGTTTGTTTTTACTCCCAACGGCGACCTGCATAAATTGCCCAAAGGTGCTACTGCACTTGATTTTGCTTTCTCCATCCACTCTGCACTGGGATGCAAGTGCGTGGGAGCTAAGGTGAATGGTAAAAATATGACCATCAAGTATGTGTTGAATAACGGCGATCAGGTGGAAGTGCTTACTTCACCAACCCAAAAGCCAAGTCCGGCATGGTTGCATATAGTCACTACTTCGAAAGCAAAAACCAAGATTCGCCAGGCCCTGAAAGAGGTTGAATTTAAGGATGCTGAAATGGGGCGTGAAACAATTATCCGACGGTTCAAGAACTGGAAAATAGAACTGGACGACGGGAAAATATCACGTTTGGCAAAGAAGAAAGGGTTTACAACAGTCAGTGACTTTTATCAGGAAATTGCGCACGAAAAACTGGATATGCTCGTGGTACGGGATGCTTATGTTGACCTGGACAAACCAACTGTTATTGAATTCTCTGAATTACGGAAGGCAGATTCGTTTTCGAAAGATATACTGTCGCCGGAGACAACAGCGAAAGATGATGTTCTGGTAATCGGAGAAGACCTGAAAGGCGTAGATTTTAGATTGGCGAAATGTTGTAACCCGATTTACGGGGATGATGTCTTTGGCTTTGTTTCGGTGATTGGAGGAATAAAAATCCACAAAACCGATTGTCCGAATGCACCACAGATGATAGCCCGTTTTGGATACCGTATTGTAAAGGCCCGATGGTCTGGAAAATCAATAGGATCGCAATATCCGATCACCTTACGAATTGTAGGACATGACGACATTGGAATAGTTACTAACATTACCTCGTTGATTTCAAAAGAAAAGAATATATCTTTGCGGTCTATATCAATTGATTCGAATGCAGGTCTCTTCACGGGGAATCTAACCATAATGGTGAGCGATACCCATGAATTGGAAGGAATCATCAAAAAAATACGGATTGTAAAAGGGGTGAAGAGTATATCCAGATCGTAGTAGTCCCTATGTTTGTAATATAAAATAAAGTGCAGGTAAAATAGCATAAGTCACAAGAGTAATATATTTTTGAGGAACAAAACTTAAAACATAAAACTCAAGGACTTATGCAAACACAAAGAAAAGAATTAAATTTTGAAGGACAAAATATATTTGTCGGAATTGATGTACATTTAAAAAGTTGGAATGTTTCTATCTTCACAGAGAATATTCATCACAAGACTTTTAGTCAACCGCCTAAGGCTGATTTGTTATCAACTTATTTAAAGCTAAATTTTCCGAATGCTATTTATCATTCGGTTTACGAAGCTGGTTTTAGCGGATTACAAGCGCATTATGAATTGACAAATCTGGGTATACATAATATTGTGACAAACCCGGCAGATGTACCAACAACGGATAAGGAGAAAAGACGAAAGACAGATAAAGTTGACAGCAATAAATTAGCTCGTTCACTACGCAGCAAGGATTTGAAGGGTATATATACCCCAACACAAGATATATTGGAAGATCGCTCATTTGTTCGAGTACGCAGTAGTATCGTAAAAGATCAAAGCAGATTAAAAAATCGTCTCAAGTCTATGTTACACTATTATGGAATTGAACTTCCTGTAGAGTTTCAAAAGAGCACTACTCATTGGTCCAAACGTTTTATGGTATGGCTTAAAGCAGTTCAATTAAAGACTCGAAGCGGAAATATGGCTTTGGCAATTTCGATAAAAGAAGCCGAACAATTACGGGCATTATTATTGGAAGTAAATAATGAACTAA
>Ga0302209_10000283_pt1 | contig 23904 bp, 17 predicted proteins | sample II_Fen_E3_1_FD_194574 | JGI IMG/M metagenome (GOLD analysis project Ga0302209, IMG submission 194574) | Peat permafrost microbial communities from Stordalen Mire near Abisko, Sweden - II_Fen_E3_1 | ecosystem: Environmental > Terrestrial > Soil > Wetlands > Permafrost | place: Sweden: Abisko...
TGCTCCTCAGCAGAGCCTATTTCCTCTTTAACTTCCTGAGAACAAAGATACTTTATTGTTTTGTGAAAATATAAAGAAACATAATAATACTCTTATAATTTGGATTACAACATAGAAGGGAATAAGGCTTTTAATCCAGGGTATTCAATTTTTTATTAAGGTTTAATGCTCAAAATATAAATATTATAAATATTAATCCTTGTTTTTCATTTTAACTCTTAGTAGAAAGATTAAGTAAAAAAGCTAACCTTTATTCCTTTATTTAAATTATTATCATACGACATTATTTGTTGTCTTTTACTTACTTTTTTATTATTATTATGAAAATAAAAATTCTATTTTTCTCAATTTTAGTAATTGCATTTAGTTGCTGTAAATCCAAAAGACCTGAGCCAACTTATTATAAAAACCTGTTTACACAAAAGATTCTTACGAAATTGGAATTTAACGAGTATATGGATAGTCTTGGACTTAAGTATAAAAATTCAAGAAAAAAAGAGGCAACGATTCATGTTCATTTTTACGAATTAATATATTCAAAAGATTCAATAATTCAACCATTTAAATACGATATAAGAATAGGAAACGAATATATTATAAGAGCGGAATCTTTTGAAAAAATAGGCATGAAAATTTCACCTCGAAAATTATTGAGCATCGATGGAGATAGTATTCAAATCGGAGGAAAACAGAACAAACCAACTCTTATAAATCTTTGGTTTGTTCAATGCTCAGGTTGTGTTGCTGAAATTCCTGCTTTGAATAAAATAAAGGAGAAGTATGCAGGTAAAGTGAATTTTATAGCAATGACTTTTGAGAATAAAAAAGAAGTGATGAAATTTCTAGAGAGAAAAGAATTCAATTTTAAACACATTGCAAATGCAGAACAATTTATTGAATATATTGGCAGTAAACCATACCCTGAAAATATATTCATTAATAGAGATGGTTATATTCAAAATATAGAAGGAGGGTTATCTGAAGGAATTGATTATAACAACACAAAATATTTTGAATCAATAATTGATAAATTATTAACTACTAACCTGCCTGGCAGGATAAGTCATTAAGTAAGTAAATAAAGTTGGCAGGACACGTTACCCGGCATTCTGTAATACAAGGATCTGAAATTCGAAAAAAAATGATTCACTGTTATAATCGGATATTTCAATGGATTAAAAACCTGATACACCTGTTGGCACAGACAGCTCATTTTTCGTACAATTATAAACTTTTATCTAACATTTAAATTGAATTTATCATGAAAAAAAAAGACATTTATGAAGTTGCCATTAAATTTTTTGGAATTGTTGCGTTCTACAAATTAATTGAAACACTGATTGCTTGGATTACCAATTTTATTGTTTTTATCGTAATATCATCAAATACGAAGTTTGATTTCGCGGGAATATTTCAAACAACTAACAGTATTTTGTATATTATTTCTATTATGTTGTATGGACTATTCGGTTTTCTATTCCTGTTTAGGACTGATAAAATATTAAGACTATTAAAATTGGATGATTCTTCCGAATTTAATCTTCAAATAGTAAAGAAAACGATTTACCACATTGCAGTGCTGATGATTGGAATTTTCATGTTTACTTATAGTTGTGATAAACTAGCAAGCTTTACTTATTCTGAAAAATCACCCGCAAAAACTGTACAAACAACAGTTACTCAAAATCCTTCTACCGCAGAAAAAGCAGGAACGACTGGAGTATGTACTACTGAAATGTCTCCGACAACTACAACTAGTAAAACAGTGAATTATACAAACATTTTAGTCTTTATATTTTCAATTCTAATAATTATCAAATCAGAAAAAATCGCCACTATTCTGATCCCGAAAGAAAAAGAATCGTTAACCGTTTAGGGTTTTTATTAATAATCAGGGTAAAGCTTCCCATTTAAATGGCTTATGACTTATAACGAAACAAAGACAAAGTAATCTAAATCAACTATAAATACTGTATGAGAACAAAAACTATTATTCTTTTGAATATTATTATTGTTACAATGATTTTCAATGCGTGCAACATCACCAAAACAAGTTCAGAAAAAAGTGAATCGAATGATTCACTAAACCAGAACGAAATTCTGAAAAGAAATGCAGATAAGTGCTTTCATTGGACAAGCCATGCAGATTCAATAAATGATGTCAAAACAGGCATTTTAGTACTTGATTCTTTTACGTTTAAACAGAATATTGACTTTAGAAAAAATCAAATAAATGATAGTATAAAACTGATAAAGACTGAGACTAAAATAATGTATTACAAAAAAATAATTTCTTTATTAGATTCAATTGAAAAATCTTTAGGGATACATGTAAATGATTTTATTTCATACAAATACGAATATACAAAATACACTAAATCGCCTAAGGATAAAACATATGCTGACAATAAAACGACAATAAGTTCATCAACTAATACAGCAAGTTTGTTCTTTTATACAGATGCCACACCTACACGACAAATTATTTCGTTACCAACAGAAACGAAGGATAATATATTAAATCCACTCGAATATCCTGATTATTATAAAAGAATTGACCGGACTGAAACAACGAAATAAAATTGCTAGTACTTTGAATGCCTGTCTCTACTGGTGTGGTTTACAACCCCTGTTAATACAGAAAAGATAAAAATCATTCTTTTGGAATAGCACCTTGAAAAGACCCGGGCATGCAGAAGAAATAAAACAAATAACCAACAATAAAAATCAATTCTAAAATGAAAAAAAACACATTCACCATCCTGTTATTTCTATTATCAGCAATAGTAGTTTATTCGCAAACAGTCATTAATAATCCTAAGACAGGGTTTAGAACTTTTGGAAATGGAAATTTGACCAAAATAGAAGTTTCTGATACAGCAACTATCCTGTCGTTTCGTACCTATGCCAGACCAGGAGATTGGATTTCTATTCCCGATAAAACGTATATTCAAGACTCTAATGGTAGTGAAAAATTGTATATAAAAAGTAGTGAAGGGATAAAGATCAACGAACAATACATAATGCCTGCATCAGGTAACGTAACTTATAAGTTGTTTTTTTCGCCCATTGCAAAAACAACAGTTTTTATTGATTATGGTGAAGGCAATGATGGTGGGTCATGGTTTATTTACGATATAGCAACAAAACCAGATGCAAACAAATCACTAGTAAACAAAGAATTGAGCGGAAATTGGTTTGACAAAACCACCGGAGATTGGGAGTTTGGTTTTTATGATAAACAGGTGATTTACAAAAACAAACTGTGGAGTTACAGCTTTCCCAAAGGCAAAAAGACATCAAATTCAATAAAGCTCACAGGCAATGGAGTAACCTTTGATGTTTTTTACAAAACAACTACACCGGGCAACATTTTGTTAGGTTTATCGGCCCAAAGCCTAAAAGAATATAGTAACAATGCCACCGAAGCCCAAAAGAAAAAACCGACAGATGATAAACCGTATGAACTCCCGGTTTTCAAGCTTGATTCTGCAACCTACAGTGGCTACATTCGGGATTACACTCCTCGGATTGGGATAAAAACGCTTTCTATCTCCATCGACGATATAATTACCGGGCAACAAAATACATTTGTGATCAGAATCGATGAAAATGGGTTCTTTTCAGTAAAGTTACCAATTTATTATCCACATATTTGTTGGGTACGTTCGTCCATTTACAATGGTTCAGTTTTCTTAGAACCTGGGAAAGAGGTTTTTCAGCTGCTTGGCACTTCTGATCAACTTTTCATGGGTGAATCTGCCAAAATTAACTCAGACATGACTGAATTAATGAAAATCAGAAGTTTTGATTTCAGAGATATGCAAAGTAAAATTCTGGATATGTCGCCTATTCAATACAAAGCATACTGTAGTCGTTTTGAATCTAAGGATATGAATGCCTTGGATTCAATAATGAAAACCAATACAATATCTGCTAAAGCGTATCAGGTAATGAAAATGGATTTTGAATACAGATCTGCCTCGAATAAAATGTATTATAGTTATTATTGGGAGAGTGCTTACCGGGAAAAAAACAAAATACCACGTACTGAAAGAACCTTACCGGTAAAATCAGATTCATTAACTGCTCAATATTTTGATTTTATAAACAATGAATCGGTAAATAACCCATTGGCAGTACTCTGCTCTGGCTATAATTCATTTATAAACAGCCTTAAGTATTTAAATATATTGCAAATTGGGAATTCATTCTCGATCAATACACAGAGTCTGGGTGCTGAGCTGGAGAAATCGGGATATACTTTTACCGGGTCTGAGAGATTAATGTTAGAGAAGTTAAAAGAGGCGGATTCGATTTCCAACTCGGAAGTGGAAAAAGCCTATTATGAGAAATATGGTAAGCAAATGAAAGCTTTTTATACTAAATATCAGGAAGATTTTAAAAACATAGACAAAAACAAACTGACTGCAGACGAAAAGAAATTATGGAAGATTATAACTAATCATGAAAATTCGGAAAAGATTAAGAAAATGCATGAGCTTCGTACCACATCAACTGAATCTGAAGCAGCATTTCTTAAGGACCACAATCTATTTGTAGTCAACCTCTTTACACAAAAGTCGATTGAGACACGCAATAAAAATCTGAAAACGTTATTTGGCATTCAAGGGGGATTGGCCAGTGACGTGATGGTAGCACAAGATAATTGTCAAAAAATAGTAGAAGAAGTTTCTCCGGTAGACAATAAACGATTAAAAGCTATTCAACAACAATTCAGTACTCCGTTTATTGCCGAATATGTGGCATACTGCAATAATCAGGCAATTGCCAGGTTGGAAGCCAATAAGAAAAAAACAGGTTTTGTAGTAAATGAAACTCCCAAAACTGAAGCTGTCAAGATTTTTGACGCGATTATCAAGAAGTACCAGGGGAAGGTGATTTATGTAGACTTTTGGGCTACCTGGTGCGGACCTTGCCGCAGCGGTATCGAACAAATCAAACCACTTAAAGAAGAACTTGCCGGTAAAGATATTGTATTTGTGTATATCACCAACCCTACGTCACCACAAAGCACATGGTCCAATATGATTCCGGATATTAAGGGCGAACACTACCGTGTGTCGAATGACGAATGGAACTTTTTAACGGCTATGTTCAATGTTTCAGGGATACCGCATTATGTGTTGGTAGGAAAAACAGGTGAAATCATTAATCCTGATTTAGGCCATTTCGATAATCAAATGCTAAAACTGGAATTAGAGAAGCATATTAAGGAATAAAAAAATACAGGAATGGAGAAAGATGAAGATTTCACTCCTGCCAATATCAAAAGCAACAGCATGAACTTCCATACAGGTAACTGACACAAAATAGTATTGGATGTAGCCGAATATAAAAAAGCTTAAGTAATTGGACCAATTTATTGTCCTATAATATTTCTTGAAAATTAAACTTTTCAAATATTCAAAATAAAGAAATAAGGTTTTTTATCAGGGGCGTTTGGTTTTATACTAAGGTTTAATACCCTATATATAAGGAATATAAACATTATATCGTGTTTTTTATTTTAACCCTTAGTAGAATATTAAGTAAATATACTTTAACCTTTATTCCCTTATTTAAATTAAAATAATAAGACATTATTTGTTGTCTTTTACTTAGAAGTAATCTATAAACTAAAAATTCATTTAAATAATAAATACATCATGAAAAAAACAATCTTACTATCAATCATTTTTGCGGCAACAACAGTTGCTGCATTTTCTCAAACAAAGCAGGAGTCAATCAAAGAATTATTCCATTTAATGCAAACTGATTCCATGATGGAGAAAACATTTGCAGCCATCGTTCCAGCCATCATGACGCAAATTCCAAAAGAGGAAAAAGACTCAATTAAGTCAGCACAAATGAATCTATTCATGAATTCACTTATTACTTCAAGCAAAGAGATGTGCAAAAAAATGCTAAATGAAGATATTGTTTTAGTATATGATAAGTTATTTACAGAAAATGAGATTGAAGATCTGATAACTTTCTATAAAACTCCCACCGGCAAGAAAATGATTGAGAAATCGCCCGAAATGCAAAAGGAAATCATGAGCATGCTCATGCAAAAGTATATGCCTGAATTGCAAAATAACATCAAAGAATTTGCCCTTAAAATGCAACCTCCGGTAGCAAATTAAACGGCTGAATTATTCTGTCGCAACTCTGAATATAAAATTTAATATGAGAAGTATTCTTATAATCAAATAACACATGAAAACCAAAGAAATATTACTCAAAGTAAGCTTTTTCATATTTTTAATTATAACAATAATTGGTGCATGCTTTAAAATTTATCAGAGAAATGGTACCAATGTAATAATCGCAATTGGATCATTAATATCTATATGTTTCATTATTCTTTCACTTTTTGAAGTTGTAAATTCGGATACAATTAGTAAAAATGAAAAAAGTATGTGGATAACCGGATTAATTTTAATAACACCTATAACAGGACTTATTTATATTGTATCGGGTAGAAAACGAATTTTGAAAAATAAGTAATAATAAAAAGACAATTGATTATTATTTCAGCAATCCTTTTCTCTGTGTTGGTCTTTTCGCAAAAAATTCAATTTGAACACGGGTCATGGAAAAAAGTGCTCTAAAAAGCACGACAAATCAATAAACCTATCTTTTAAAATATTTATAAATCATGGATTTACATTTATATGGAGTTTTGGAGAGATAAAGAAGATAGAATCATTTGAAGAATTTAAAACCCAACGAAACAAGTTAGTCATTTATGTTTTCTTGATTACCTGGATTCTAAATATCGCTTTAATGGTGTCGGAGCATTGGGTTTTGAAACATGATACAGACTGGATAAAAGGGATATTGTTTAGTTTGTTATGGACTGTGATCTCCATCTTACTATCAATCTTGTTTTCGGGTGCATTTATGAAAAGAAAGCCCATTAACTCTTAAATAATACGGATATGAAGATAAAATTATTTCTTACTGCTATTATCTTGATAGCAATTAGTAGTTGTACGAAGCAGGTCAAACCTGATTTCTTGTATTTAAATGCTAATCAGCTAAAACCTCTTGGATTTGAGTTGAATAACAAAGGTTTATTTTACAAAAACGAGAATAGCATATGGAATGAAACCCTGGAAAAGTACGCTTGTTTAGCTTTCTATTGCACCAACAATAATTATCTGACTACAAAACGATTTGATGTGAATGACACCTTGAAGAGAAAGGATAGTGCAGATAGTTTCCTTGTGAGGATGAAAATGACAAGAAATGATTTTTATCCATTAATAATTGGGGGAATAAACAAATACATTGGTGTGAATAATGAAAATACACCTGAAGACATAAAACTCCTACCTATTGCCATACGCATGGCAGAAACAAATCTTTCGAAACGGAAAGACACATTAATTATATGGCTCAGACCAACTGAATCTTTAAAAAAACTTTTACCCAAAGGTATTCACATGGAAGATTATGTGCGGTCCAGAGTACATGCTCCAAGCGCCTTTCGTTTATAAGTAATATTACAGGTATTACTGTAATATTGGATGTATCTCACTTATTATCATAAGAATAGATGTCAAAACCATCTCTGGCTCAAGTTTAACGTAATGTATTCTGAACTGAAATAAAGAAGTTACGATAAATCATGATGTTTCATTTTCAACTTCTATATAATACAGTTACAAACTGTTCCGGCATTTTAGGTAAATCGGAATAAGTCAGACACAAGCCAGGCTTCGTTAATCTCGGGTTATCCAGTTACAGATTAATAGTCATATTATAAATTAATCAATATAAAGTCTAATATGAAAAAGAAAACGAAGAATACTCTGATTGCAATTATTGTGATTTTTCTTATTTTTTTGATTTTATCTGTGCTTGATATTTTCAAATTAAATAGTAAAAGGGATCATTCTATAACAGTAAAAGTAGAGCATAATTGAAAGAAAATCATCATAGTTTGTACGTAGGTTGGAGACTTAAGTTCTCCGGGTTTCCCATAACGTGAAGATTAGCACAGGAGTTTCCAAACTTCCAAATTGAAATAAAATACGGGAAGCCGGAATTTCTCTTTTAGCAGCGACTTAAGCAAGAGACATATGCCAAACGTCCGAGTATAGGATTATATACATTACGACGAACCGGGACGGAACAAACGACACTGAACGGAGAAATTGCTTTCATGGAGTCAATAAACAGGATTCATCTCATTTACATTCTTTTTACTTGATTTTTTAAAATAGAACGGGCAGTTCTTTATAATAGCAACAAATATCTAATAATGAGTTTTAAATATTACACTATTCAGAGTGCATTTTTATTATTAATTTTAAAAGTAAAGTATTTATGAAAAAAATTTCAAAACTGTTTTTGATTTTGGTGTTAGGACTCAGTCCTCTTACAATTTTTGCGTGGCCGGGTATGCCTACCCCCACATTGAGCGTTAGTGGAAAATATCTGGTGGATCCATGTGGTAACCATGTATTGCTTCACGGAGTAGCCATTACGCCCAACCCATGGTTTAATGGTTGTTCGTATGGTAATAGCTATTGTCAGTGGAACAATTATGATGTTTCCGGCTGCTTAACCTATATGAATGCCACTATTGATGCGCTTACCAACACCTCTAATGGTTGGAATCTGAATTATATAAGGCTCCATGTTGACCCTTACTGGACTAACAATGGAACGGCAACAAGCGAATCGGACATATCAAAATTCGATTATAACAGGCTTGTTACCTATACCAATTCGGTTATCATTCCGATAATCAACCACGCCACAGCAAGAGGGATGTATGTAATCCTTCGCCCACCGGGAGTTTGCCCAACGAATATTGCTTTAAACGACTCTTATTACAATTATCTGGTAACCGTTTGGACCTATTTATCACAACATGCAAGTTTAAAGAATAATCCTAATGTTATGTTTGAACTGGCAAACGAACCAATTAATATTAAGGCTTCTGATGGAACGTACGGACAAGATGCGCAAAAGTATTACGATGCGTTGAAAAACTTTTTCCAGCCTATGGTAAATTTGATAAGAAACAGTGGAGCCAATAATGTTATCTGGGTACCCGGCCTTGGCTGGCAATCGATGTACAAAGGACTAGCCGTTAACCCTGTTACCGGCACCAACATTGGTTATGCCGTACACTGTTATCCGGGCTACTGGGGTGCAAGCACTACCGATGCTACAAGTTTCAATAATGGTTGGAACACAAATGTTCAACCGGTTGCTAATATTGCACCTATTGCAGTTACAGAAATTGATTGGGCACCTTCGGGTTATGGTGCGTTTGGTGTTGCAACTACAAGTGGTTTTGGTACAAATTTCAAGAACAAAGTTGATGCGGCAGGCAATGTCAGTTGGAATGTTCTGGGTCCTGACGATCTTATAGATAAGGGCGCCCCAACAGGAACAACAGCTTATGGCAATAACTGGGAAGCTTGTGCCGCTCCATGTAAAAGCTGGTTCGCATCCTACGCTTCTTCTAATTTGCCATCATCAAGTTGCAGTAGTGGCGGATCAACCAGTCTGGTCAACAATGGAATTTATACAATTGAGTTTAAGACTGATGCCACTAAAGTAATCGACCTTGCTAATGGAACAGACGCAGATGGTACTGTTATACGTCCTTATACTAAAAACGGGGCAACTGCTCAACAATGGATCGCTGTAAGTACAGGTGATGGTTACTGGCGCTTTATTACAAATGTAAGTACATCAAAACGCTGTATTGATTTGGCAAGTGCCGCCACAACCAATGGTACTTCAATAAGGCTCTGGTCGAACTACAGCAACGATGCACAGGCATGGCAAGTAGTTGATGCAGGAAGCGGGTATTACAAAATAGTATCCAAGTTGAATACGAGTCGTGGTTTTGATGTTTCAAACTGCGTAGTAGATGGTACTCAGAACCTTCAACTATGGGATTATTACGGGACCTCTTGCCAGCTGTTTAAATTCAACTATATCAGCACAAAGTCTTCCGTTAAAGGTGCAGGTATAGACAATGCTACAGTATCCCCTTCAGAGGAAATGACATCATCATTTTCTTTTGAAGTCTTCCCCAATCCATCTGTAAATGGCAATTTTACCATTACGTTGACCGATAGAAATGCAGGGAATTCCAAAGTGAATATCTATTCACTTGAAGGGAAAAAGATGTATGAAAAGGACTACCTGAAATCAGGTTCTAACTACATTTCTTCTGCACTCAAAACAGGCGTTTATATCCTTAATGTTGAAGATAGCGAAGGAATCCACAGAAAAAAAATTGTTATAAAATAAATTGAGAAAACTCTGAATAGGTTGAATTAGTTGAACGAATCAGGTTCATTTTAACTCGGGTTCGTTTGACTAATTCTTTTTTTTGATTTAAATGACAGCATTAGGATTGAATATTGAGCAACAAAATCATTAACCGCTATGCCGCTGACGAACGGAAGCTGGGGAGTATTTTACACTCGTAACATATTTGTCGGCACCCCTGATTACAGGTCAGGTAATTAAACAGGCTTACACGATGAATGTGATCAACCAAAATGGTAAAGCCTATGTAGATAATAAAGAATACACGACACTGAATGGAAACACTGCATTAACAGCTCTGAACCGGGTACATAATACGGAAGGATATGTCAATAATTTATTAAAACAATACGGGGCAATGTATTGTTATAACCAGAAGGATTATTTGGGTAATATCCGGTAAGTATGGCAGGCAGGAGGGGGTTTTCCTTTGGCAACACTTCAACGGACACAGTATTATCCTTCCGGTTTACTATGGGTTTCAAATTATTTAGATAGCCCCGGCACTCAACCCTATAAATACAACGGCAAGGAGTTTGTTGAAATGCATGGGTATGATACGTATGATTACGGGGCAAGGGGGTATTATCCGGCTATGGGGAGGTTTATGACTGTGGATCCACTGGCGGAAAAACGCCCGTGGATGTCTCCATATGTTTATTGCAGTGGAAATCATGTAAATAGGATTGATCCGGACGGTAGATGGGACTTCCCAAAATGGTATCAGGACTTCCAAAAGATTACTAATGCTGCGAGTAGTGCAAATTTAAATTTGACTGGTATTGCAACTGCAAAAGTTAGCGTTTCTGTATCTGCCTATTCTGTGGGTGGAAGTGTAAATGTCGCAGGCACAAAAGTTGGAGCAAAGGTCGAAGTTGCAAGTGCGACTGGAACAGTATCAACTCAAAGTGCATCTGTCGGCGTTTCTCTCTTTAAAGTTGAAGGAAATGCTTCCCTTCCTAATAATACATCAGCTAAAGTCGGACTGAGTGTTGGAAATGCTACTGCAACAATGGATACAAAATCAAATGTAACAACTGAGGTAAAAGCCACAAATGCAAGTGCAAAAATTGAGAATGGTGGCAACCAAGTTAATACTAATTTTTAAAAGTATTGGTGTTGGAGCAAAATTAGGCCCAGTAGTAGCTAACGTTGAATTGAATGTGGTCAAATTAACTAATTATGTTGTAGGAATGGCTAACTTTGTAGGCACAGTAATTTCTACAAAGCTATCTGAATATCTACCAAATATTAGTCAAGAGCAGATATTAAACAAGAAATAGATCTCTGTATCAAATTAAATATATGAACTTATGTCATCGGAATACATTTTTTATATACTGATTGCCTTTTGTGTTGGTTTTATAGTCATTCTATTTGGAATTTATTTAACTGTAAAATCAAACGACACAAAAAAATGGCATGAAACAACAGTTGTTGTTTTAAAATCTGAATTAGAGAAAACAAGTACAGCAGCTGGATATGATGGAGAATCTCAGTCTTTTAAAGCGGCGATTGAGTATAGATATAAAGTAGATAATCAAGAATATACTTCTAAGAGAGTTTTCTATGGAGATAAGATTAGTAAACCTCTACCATTTAAATCTAAATCATTGGTTAAGCTATATTCAAAAAACTCTGAAGTCATTGTATATTACAATCCTTTAAAACCCGAAGAATCTGTTTTGCAAAAAGGTCTCAATTTTATTGTAATTGAGCTTTTTATACTAGGTAGTTTCTTTATCCTATTGGGTTTTGCAATTTTAAGATATGAAGCAGTTATCAAATCTTTCTTTGCTAATTAACTATTTTCGTCTTTTACTATAAATAGAAAAGCCCGGCAGTGCCTGGCTTTTCTATTTTAATATTCATCTATTTAGTCTATTTTAATATTTAATAAAATGACTTATATGAGGTTGTATAGAATTCAACAGCAAGATGTGTTTTTGTAGCTACAAAAACGTTTTTACCTGATTAAAATCAGGAGCTAGAACCCTCGCAACTCGGGTTCAATTTTTATCAAGAATGGTATAACTATAAATACGCACAAAGCCCTGCAATTTAAAGTTGCAGGGCTTTGTGTTGTACAGGCAAGTCGAAAGAGTTATCAAAATTGCACAAAATAATTTTAGAAGTTCACTTTACCATCCAGTAAATCCTTCATGCGCTTTTTGGTAAGCATAGAATTAATGATTTTAATCAGGGCATTTTTCTCGTCTTCGTCAAGCTGATTAATAAGCATTAGTTGCTCGTTCAGTTCATGGTTTTGCATTTACACTACGCTATCCTCGCTATCGTTTAAAAGGTTGTCAGCACTCACGGCAAACACTCTCATTAATCGCTGTACAATATCAATAGAGGGCAACAGGTGTCCGTTCTCCATTTTCGATAAATGGGTGGGATCAACATGCTTATATATTTAATCAGCAAACACTGTTTTTACAATAAAAACTAATTACCAGTTTTATCTCAAGAATTATCTAATAATATAAATTGCGGGTCTAAATTTAAACCCGATATCATAATATTTATATTATTTTTGGTGTAATTTAAAAAGAATAACGTGTTGAGTAAATGTTAAATTTAGATTCGATAAAAAAAGAATATAAATATAATTGAAAATGAGCAAAAAAACAAACTCTTCATACCGAAAAAAATAATTGGCTTAAATGATTCAAGAAAAATAATTGTACATATGAAAAAAATTACTTTCTTAATTGCAGGATTATTCCTGTCTTTTAGTGGATTAGTTGTAGCACAACAGCCTGCTCCGGTTAAAGTTGAGCAGGGAATAATACAGGGAGCTTTTGAAGACGGGTTATCAGTTTATAAAGGCATTCCGTTTGCTGCACCTCCGGTTGGTGATCTTCGTTGGCGTGCTCCTCAGCCTGCTGCAAATTGGGAGGGTGTGAAGCAAACCATTAATTTTGCTCCGGGTCCTATGCAAGGAGGTAATCCTCCGTCGGGAAAGAGTGAGGATTGCCTGTACCTGAATGTCTGGTCACCGGCAAAATCAGCAAATGAAAAGGTGCCGGTACTTGTATGGATTTACGGTGGCGGATTTGGTGCAGGAGCTACTTCCGAATGGCCTTACAGCGGTGAAAAGCTGGCAAAAAAAGGCGTGGTATTGGTTAGTATTGCCTACCGTGTCGGGCAACTTGGATTCTTCGCACACCCTGAATTGAGTGCTGAAAACCAAAATCATGTTTCGGGAAACTACGGACTGCTTGACATGATTGCAGGCCTTAAATGGATAAAACAAAATATTGCCGCGTTGGGTGGTGATCCTGACAAGGTGACTATTTTTGGTGAATCGGCCGGCGGTATTGCAGTGAGCATGTTATGTGCATCACCCCTGGCAAAAGGGTTGTTTCAGGGTGCAATTTCTGAAAGCGGCGGTTCTTTCGGACCTTCCCGTCAAACAAAAACGTATCCGGGTGAAAACATGAAACGCCTCAACTATGCAGAAAGTGACGGAGAAATCTACCTGAAAAGCGCTGGCGTTACTTCCATCGCAGAATTGCGGAAAGTCGAGGCAGCGAAACTACCCGACCGTGGATTCGGAGGTTCATGGCCCGTTGTCGACAGCTATGTGATTCCAGACGATCAGCACAAACTTTACGAAGCCGGAAAATACAACGATACCCCTATCCTTGTTGGGTATAACTCCGACGAAGGAGCAAGCTTTTCGCCCGGACGGACTCCGGAAGAATATATCTCCGGTGTCAGGACACGGTATGGCAAGTTTGCCGATGACCTGTTGAAAGCATACCCCGTTGGAATAAATACGGTTCCGAAAACTGCACGTGATCTGGCACGTGATGCTGCTTTTGGTTGGCAGACATGGAGTTGGGCAAGACTACAGGCTAAGACCGGTAAATCAAAGGTATTCTGTTATTATTTCGATCAGCACCCCGATTTACCAGAAGGATCTCCCCGGGCTGGCTATGGCTCACCGCACGGACAAGAGGTAGCATATGTATTTGAGCATCTCAATCCCTCTGATCCTCGCACTACCAAAACTGATATTGAACTTTCTGATGCTATGGGTACTTATTGGACAAACTTTGCCAAATACGGAGATCCAAACGGGAATGGACTTGCAAAGTGGCCGTCTTTCAGCGATACCAAACCTGTAGTGATGTATCTCGGCCCTACACCCCATACAGGACCGGTGCCAAGTGCCGGATCGCTTAAAGTACTGGATTCTTATTTTGAGTGGAGACGTTCAGCGGAAGGAGAAGCCTGGGCTAAATAATAAGTTTCATATCAAATGGCATAGTAACGAATAGATCTATCAGCGTAGTAAATATTAAAAATAAAAAAAATGAAGAAAAAATTAGTCTTATTATTATTTGCAGGATTATTCATATCATCGATGAATGTATTTTCGCAAGACCCTGATTTTTATATTTTCTTGTGTTTTGGTCAGTCAAACATGGAGGGTAATGCACGATTCCAGGCACAGGATACAACAGTAGACAATCGGTTTCAGGTATTGGAAGCAGTCGATTGTTCAGACCTGGGCAGAATAAAAGGCAAGTGGTATACTGCGGTTCCCCCTTTGTGCCGGTGTCATACCGGGCTTACCCCTGTCGATTATTTTGGAAGAACCCTGATCGCTAATCTTCCTGAAAACGTTCGTGTAGGTGTAATTAATGTTGCTGTAGGCGGTTGCAAAATTGAATTGTTTGACAAAGATAATTATCAGTCCTATGTATCCACTGCCCCGGACTGGTTGAAAAACATGGTCAGGGAATATGATGGAAATCCGTATGCCCGCCTGGTTGAGATGGCTAAATTAGCACAGAAAGAGGGCGTTATTAAGGGAATTCTGATTCATCAGGGTGAATCAAATACAAATGATACGCTCTGGCCTCAAAAAGTCAAAGGAGTCTATGACAATCTGTTGAAAGACCTTAACCTTCAGATTAATTCCGTACCTTTGCTTGCCGGAGAACTGGTGAATGCCGACCAGGGTGGTGCTTGTGCAAGTATGAATAAAATCATCGCAACACTCCCTAATGTGATTCCCAATTCCTATATTATTCCGTCATCCGGATGTACCGGCATCCCCGACCACCTTCACTTTACTGCAGATGGTTATAGAGAACTTGGGAAACGATATGCTGCACAAATGCTTACAATTTTGGGATCTAAAATGATAGAATCCGGAAAATAATAAAACTTTGAGCATTATATTACTTCCGCCTTTTATACTTTTTTTTATCTTTACATCATGTCAGGATTTAAAGATAGCCATTTTTGAGCATGAAAAAACAGACATAATCCAAGGATGAAAATTTCAATCGAGTGGCTTCCCCTGAGCTGAAAGCTATACTAAATCAACTCAATGGGAAGTCAACACGGGTGATCCGGTAAAATAGTGACTGGTAGATTTGGAAAATCTTCATAGTGTATTTGAACCTGGAAATTTTTCCCATATGGTCGAAATGAGGGTCTGTAATATTGGACTGTAAAAAGGCGATCCGGATTGAGAAACTATTACCGGCAAAAAAAACAGGTACATTAGAGAAGTCTCATCTACTTTCTGAAAAACAATAAGATGATTGGAGGGTATAGCGGATAACATTTCCAGGATTGGTCAATAAACTGTAACTACCTGCAAAGAAAAAGTGTTTTTGGAAAACCAGTTAATTAAGATGATAAAGGATATAAAACACAAAAAAATCAAACTTAATAAAAACACGTAGACATCAAATGCCATGTTCCAAAACAGATTGAAATACAGTATTTTAACATTTATTTTATTTTTTGGAGTAGTTGCTTTTAGTGAAACGGTAAAAAAAAAGGGATTTGAAACATCAACTCAGTATGTAGAGAAAAAAACATCAGGTAAAGCATTTAAGATTGTTGCCGGGGGCACTGCTGCTCAGATTTTGATTGATCCATCTGACTGGAAAGGAGTTATCCGTGCTGCCAACAATTTAGGCGATGACATTCGCAAAGTTTCGGGTGTTGCTGCCAAAGTGAATGAAAGTATTTCACCCGATCCTGCATCCATTATTGTTGGTACTATTGGTAAAAGCCGCATCATTGATAAATTGATTGCTGACAAGAAGATCGATGTTTCTGACATCAGGGGCCAGTGGGAGTCTTTCGTTATTCAGACAGTGGATGGTAATTTGATTGTTGCCGGAAGTGATAAACGGGGAACCATTTATGGTATCTATGATATCTCTGAAAAAATCGGAGTTTCACCCTGGTATTTTTGGGCAGATGCTCCTGTGTCGAAAAGCAATAAATTATATGTCAAAGCAGGTAGATACATTCAGAAATCTCCAAAAGTAAAATACCGCGGCATTTTCATCAACGATGAATCGCCTTCTTTCACAGGCTGGTGCAATACCAGGTTCGGTGGTGTCAATTCGAAGATGTATGTTACCATGTTCGAACTGTTGTTGCGTTTAAAGGCAAACTTTCTCTGGCCGGCAATGTGGGGAAATGCCTTTAATGAAGACGATCCGTTAAGTCCTGAATTGGCTGATGAATATGGCATTGTGATGGGTACATCGCATCACGAGCCGATGATGCGGGCTCAAAAAGAATACACCAAACGTAAACAGGATATCGGTGCATGGGATTATGTTACCAACAAAGTGAACATTGACAAATTCTGGTTCGAAGGTCTCAATCGCAACAAAAATTACGAGAACCTTATTACAATGGGAATGCGTGGTGATGGCGACATAGCCATGGGCAAAGGTGCCGACCTTGAAAACATCACGACCCTTCGGAATGTAGTAAAAAGCCAACGTGAGATCATACAAAAAGTATACAACGACGATCCGGCTGATCATCCTCAACTTTGGGCCATCTTCACTGAAGTTCAACGCTATTACGATGCCGGGCTAAATGTTCCGGACGATATTATCTTGTTATTTTGCGATAATAACTGGGGATATATCCGTCGCACCTTTCCTGTCAAAGAAAAAAGTCGAAAAGGTGGTGGTGGAATATACTACCACATCGACATGAATGGAGGTCCATGGAATGACCGTTGGGTCAATACCACGACCATCCCAAAACTGCGCGAACAGTTCAATCTGGCATACCAGTCTGGTATTGATAAGCTTTGGGTAATCAATGTAGGCGACCTCAAACCGAAAGAAATTCCCATTGACTTTATCATGCATTATGCGTGGAATCCGGAAGCAGTTCCTGCTGATAAAACCATGGATTATATCATCGATTGGGCATCAAAGATTTTTGGTAGTGAACATGCTGTCGAAATTGCCGGTATTGTTTCCAACTACCCTAAATACAATCTCTGGAGAAAAGCAGAAACTCAAGTTCCCAATATTTTCAGTATCGTAAACTACAATGAAGGTGATCGTGTTATCAAATTGTGGCATAATGTTTCGGAAAAAGCAGAAGCCCTGAAATCGAAAATTGCACCCGAAGCACAAGATGCCTACTATCAGTTGGTGCTTTATCCTGCAAAAGCTTCTGCCGGCGTAGCGGAAATGTACATTGCTGCTGACATGAATAATTTGTATGCCAGGCAAGGTCGTGTGAGTGCGAATAAATATGCGAAACGTGTTCGCGATTTGTTTGAACTCGACAAGCAATTAAGTAAATTTTACAATGATTCGATGTCGTCCGGTAAGTGGAAGAACATGATGTCGGACATTCATCTAGGGTATACAATGTGGTCCATGCCAAAGGCAAACACGATGCCTGAAGTTATTGATGTAACTCCGCTTCCGGTTCCGTCTATGGGTGTTACCGTTGAGGGAAGCGAAGAAGCCTGGCCGGGTTCAACTAAAAAAGCAACCCTGCCTGTATTTGATGGTCTCACCAGGCAAGCTTATTACATTGATGTATTCAATCGCGGAACCGGTTCATTCACGTTTGAAGCAGTTGCCACGAAACCATGGATTAAAATAAGTATGCAAAAAGGCCCGGTTGAAAAGGAAAACCGAATCAGGGTTGATATCGACTGGAAATCCTTGCCCGTTGGTAAAGCTGAAGGTCTGATTGACATAAAACAGGGAGACAATGTGGTTCAGGTTCAGATAAGTGCGGTTAATGCGACAGTTCCGGCTATAAATGAACCTTATTATGGCAGTCTTACCGGCGAGTTCTCCATACCGGCCAATAAATACAATGCAAATGTAGCCGGTAAAAATTCAAAATGGATAGTTTTACCTGACTTAGGCAGGGATGAAGCTTGCATGGGAATATATCCTGTTATTGCTCCCAGTGAGACTCCTCAAAAGGCTCCCCGGTTAGAATATAAGATGTTTATTAACCAACAGAGCAAATCTACTTTCTGTTTTGGAATTCTTCCGACCCAAGATGTAAATCCCGAACGAGGTTTGCGTATGGCAGTTTCAATAGACAACGAAGAGCCACAAATTTTGGATGCCCGTAAGGGACTTGTGGATACATTTGATGAATATACTCCGATAAATCTGGCAAACTCTAAAGTATTAAAACCGCTTCCTCCTCTTAACAGGGATATTGTGCTGATTGGCACAGGAAAACTTCGTAGAAATGAGATTTTTGACAACTTGCGTTGGCTGGATGTTCAGTTGAATGTTAATACGCCGGGATTTCATACGCTGAAAGTGTTTATGATTGATCCGGAAATTGTGCTTGAACGAATCGTCGTCAATCCGGATAACAAACACCCAAGCTATTTCGGAGCACCTTCCATTCAATTTAATGTGAAATAACAAATTTCTAAGAGACTGTCCTCATTAAGACAGTCTCTTTTTTATTGAAAAAGATGATCTGAAAAGTGTCCTGTTCCAAATCGCATTTTTTAAATCCAAAATGTATCAAACAGCTGGAATAAGTAAACTGTCAGAGATTTCATTTCCAAAATATTTTCATTAAAATTTGTGGAAGCACATACTTCTATTCAGTTTTATAATCACATTTAATCAAAAGCCATGATGGATAATCCTGTTCATTTACAGGTTTGCTGACATTCCGATACTTATTTCAATCTTTTACTGGTTTTTATTTTGCCATTTCAAAACAGGTAGATATAGTTGTATACTATAAAGAAACTAGTGTAATATGATTCTCATTTTTTATCAATTTACTTCAATATCCTATTTTTACAATTTATTTTCCCGGATAAAAGGATTGAGAATACTAATCATTTTAAGCTCCCCCTCCCCCATTTCCCACAGAATTCCCTTGAACTTCACAGCTGGGTTAATGCTGTAACAGAATTCAGGTTTTTATTACTTATCGAAAAGAAATAAATTGGATATTTCAATTCTACTTAGACAACCAAACTCCCTGAATTTATAGTTAGATTAATTTAAAATTTAATGAATTAGAGTCAGAACATGATATATCACATCCTAAAAAAAGTAATACGTTGATAGATTGTAAAGTTCCAGCGAAATATTTTTATTTTGTAGAAATTCATTGCCGGATAGTTGATTTTCAGATTGGTAATAGAAGTTGATTCAGTTGATTCAGGTTATATATAGTTGTTGCGCTGGTTTTATATAGTTCAAATATTTAAGTAGTTGTTTAAATAAATATCTAATAGTGTAAATAATGAATCTAATTTTAAGATTCGCATCTGAATATTAAAATTATCTTTGAACTACATTTTTAATGAAAAGAAGATCATAATTAGGGTTTATGCATTGGTCTTAATTTTAGTGAAGAATTTGGTACTTTTTCTTAACATAAGACTATATCACTATAAATTGAGAATGAAAATGAAAATTATTTATTTTAGATCCTTATTAAGCATAAAAAAAAAATTAAACCCTGCTTTGATTGTCCTCTTTGTATTTCTGTCAACTACATTGATTGCTCAGATACACTATGAAAAAGGGTATTTTGAATCAAATGATGGAAATAAGACACAATGTCTGATTAAAAATGAGGATTGGTATAAAACACCGAATGAATTCAAGTATAAATTATTGACTGACAATGATATTCAGGTAAAGAAAATTGACGATATTAAAGAATTCGCAATTGATAATTAATCGAAGTATCTCAGAGCATATGTAAATATTGATATTTCGCCATCTACATTGAGTGAATTGAGCGATTCAAAAAATCCCATTTGGAAAAAGAAATTAGTTTTTTTTAAGGTTCTGGTGGAAGGCAAGGCTTCTTTATACATGTATAAAGAGCCTGGATTAGAACGTTTTTTTTATAAACAGGATACTATGGACATTGAACAACTTATAAATAAAGAGTATGTTAACAGGCAAAACAATACAACAGCCGTTAACGATACATTTAAGATTCAGTTGATGCAAAATTTAATTTGCGAAAATTCAAAAGAGAGTTCAGGGGAATATCCGGATTACTATGAAAAGGATTTGGTGAAGTATTTTATACGTTACAACCAATGTTCAGATCCCGGCTTCAAGGTTGTAAGAAATATTATCAAACGGGATATTTTGAATGTAAGTCTGTCTGGTGGGATTAATAGTACTTCAGTGACAATACAGAATGCAGCAGCAACCTATTATAACACAGATTTCAAACAGACACTGACTTATCATGCAGGTTTCGGAACAGAATACATACTCCCTATTTCTAAAAATCAATGGAGTGTAATTATGGAGTCGGTTTATAATCAATTCAATTCGAGTAATCAAACATTTGCCGGGAGTAGAACAATTGATTATAAAGCACTCAGTTTTTCTCTGTACGAAAATATTATTTATTCTTAAACGATACGTGGAAGATATTTATTAAGGGTGGCGTTCATTCCATTTACACCCATAATTTTAATTCTTATTATACATTTCAGCTATCAAATGGTGGAAAATTCGATTATCCATTAAAAGACAGGTCAGATTTTAGAATGGCTGTTGGGATAGAATATCAGCGTTTTATTTGCTGAATTTGAATATTTAAAGAATCATGATATTATGTCAAATTATAGTGTTTTTTCTACTAATTTAAAAAGGTTGTCAATCAGTGTAGGGTACAAGATTTTAAAATTGAGTTCAAAAGACAAATAAAAAGTTCGAAATATCAGAATAGAAACAAAACATCCTTAATACAATGATTCTTTTTTTTTTGAAAGGGAGAATCTCGTTTAACTTTAAAATAAATATACAAATACATGAAAAAACACCTCTTGAAGTCAATGTTGCATTTATTTTTTACATTTGCCATGGTCATGAATACAAGTTCCGTGGTTAATGCTGCTACTCCGAAACTGCACGTAGAAGGCCGTTATCTGAAAGATTATCACAACAACATGGTGAATCTGCACGGTGTTGCCATTACTCCCAGCCCTTGGTTTAACGGATGTGGGAGTGGAAATTGCCGTTGGGAAAATTACGACATCACCGGCTGCTTAAATTATAATAATTCGGTCATGGACAGGCTTACTGATGCCAATGCCGGATGGTATCTGAATTACATACGACTTCATATCGATCCATACTGGACCAACACTCCAGGTATGCAGACAACCGGTGAGAGCGATATTTCGGCATTTGATTTTGAAAGGCTTAAAACAGCTGTCGACAATGTCATTGTCCCGATGATTAATCATGCAAAATCGCGGGGAATGTATGTAATTCTTCGTCCGCCGGGTGTATGCCCTGATACAATAAGTGTTGGAGGTCCTTATTACCAGTATCTTTTGAAAGTATGGGGATATTTAGCGACTTGTCCTGACCTCAGAAATGCCGACAATGTGATGTTCGAACTGGCGAATGAGCCCAGAAACATAAGGCTGAGCGATGGCACTTACGGGAACAATTCTCAGGCTCATTTCGATCAAATGAAGATTTTCTTTCAGGCTGTCGTGGATACAATCCGTGCAAGTGGTGCTCAAAATGTATTGTGGATACCCGGAACAGGGTATCAGTCACAGTATAAAGGTTATGCCATCAACCCTATCGAAGGGCAAAATATAGGTTACTCCGTCCATATTTATCCGGGATTTCTAAACGGTGGCCCGGACTATACAGCCTTTAAGAATGGCTGGAACGAAAATGTGAAGCCTGTTGCCGATTTTGCACCGATTGCGATCACTGAAGTAGACTGGTCACCACTGGGATCGGATGGGAAAAATCTGGGCACATGGGGCACAGGTACAACAGGTAATGCTGCAAGTCCGGGTTTCGGTTATAATTTTAAACGAATAATGGATGAATCTGGCAATGTAAGTTGGAATTTACTTGCTCCCGAAGGTCTTATTGACAAAGGAGACCCTAATGGCGGAGTCGCGTTTAACAATAATGTCGAAGCATGCGCAAATGCTTGTTATACCTGGTTTAAAGAGTATGCAAAAGTCAATTATGCCCGTCCCGATTTTACTAATTTGAGCCACAGCGACAATGGTGACGGAACATTCACCAATCCTGTTATTTTTGGCGATTTTCCCGATCCGGATGTGATCCGGGTGGATAGTGTTTACTATATGTCAACCACGACCATGCATAATTTTCCGGGAGCTACCATCTTAAAATCGTATGATTTGGTCAACTGGGAATATTGCAGTAACCCACTCGATAAAATTGAATCGACTGCCTGTTATAATTTAGACGGTTGTAACCGTTACAGTCACGGACAATGGGCTAGTAGCCTGAAATATCATAAAGGGACTTATTATCTTCATTTTAACACACTGGATGAAGGGAGTTATCTAATGACGGCTACTAATCCTGCCGGACCCTGGACCAAGAAGAAATTGTCAGCCTCATTCTATGATGCAGGCCTTTTCTTTGATGACAATGACAACATTTACATTGTATACGGTATCAATAAATTACATATAGCCAAACTGGATGCTAACTTTAATGTGCTTAATGATCAGGCTATAACCTATGGCACCATCGAATCAGGCATCGATAATTCAGGAACAGAAGGAAGCCACTTGTATAAAATCAATGGTTATTACTACATTTATGCAACAACAGGGGGTTATTATGCTACGCAGGTCGCATATCGGTCAACTTCTATTTTTGGCCCGTATGACGAAAAAGTGGTTTTAAACAGCAATCGCATCCATCAGGGAGCATTGATAGAGACACCAAACGGAGAATGGTGGACTATGCTTTTTGCCGATAAAGGAGCATACGGCCGATTACCTAGTTTACAACAGGTAACCTGGATTGAAAACTGGCCTATGGTTGGTAAAAACGGGAAAGATGTCACTACCTATTTAAAACCAAATGCGGATAAAGAATATCCATATACTTATCTACCTACAAATGATAACTTCAGAGATTATAAGTTAGCTCCTCAATGGGAATGGAATCATAATCCAGACAATTCGAATTGGTCGCTTGTTAAACGTCCGGGTTATCTTCGATTGAATACTGCGAATGTAACCGACAGCCTTCCAAAAGCAAGAAATACATTGACACAAAGAATACTTGGATTTCCTGCAAATCAAAATTTGTCGTACGGAACGATAAAAATGCATATCAATCATATGGTCGAAGGGGATGTGGCAGGATTAACTGTATTTCAGAATCCTTATGCATTCATTGGTATAAAAGTAATAAACGGAGTGAAGAATATTATCCAGTTAAACTCGGGGACAAAGACTCAACAGGTTGGAGTAGCCATCCCTGATAGTGTCGTATACTTAAGGGCGATTGCAAATTACAC
>Ga0302209_10000286_pt1 | contig 23827 bp, 13 predicted proteins | sample II_Fen_E3_1_FD_194574 | JGI IMG/M metagenome (GOLD analysis project Ga0302209, IMG submission 194574) | Peat permafrost microbial communities from Stordalen Mire near Abisko, Sweden - II_Fen_E3_1 | ecosystem: Environmental > Terrestrial > Soil > Wetlands > Permafrost | place: Sweden: Abisko...
AAAGACTCCTGGTTAAAAGCCATCGAAAAAGATCAACTCACCTGGACACATGTCTCGGATGTAAAAGGATGGGACAATCTAGTAGCGCAGCTATACGCTGTTCAGTCTATTCCAGCCAATTTTCTGATCGATCCCAATGGAAAGATCATCGCCAGAAATTTGCGGGGTGATGAATTATTGCAAAAATTATCCGAGATATTAAAATAGAAGTCCAAAAAATAAAAAAAATGATTTCTTTTTTATGTTACCATTTCAGTGAAATACAGAGATGGATGTTTAAATTCGCAATTTAAATTTATAAGTAATAATAAAACTGTTTATTTGAAAAACATCTAACAAACTGCTTTATTTTTTTTTAGGAAACGGGCCATTCATAAGCCATTTTAATGTAGAAAAAACACTATGACTTTGCCAAATTAAAGTGATATTTGATTGTCATATAATTAGTTTTGTGTAGCTATTTATTACTTTTATGTATGAATATCGATAAATAGTTGTACTTTTGCAATCATTACAATTTGTTTTAGTAGCTTTTTAATAATGAATGAGAAGCAAAAATATATAAGATTAAGAGACACAGAGCTCCTTTTACGTCTCCAAAACGGTGATGAGAAAGCATTTGCAAACTTATTTTATGCTTATAAAGATAAATTATTGAGTTTTGCGTTTAGTTTCACTCATTCTGAAGCAAAAGCAGAGGATGTGGTTCAGGAAGTATTTCTAAAGATTTGGCAGAATAGAGAAAAAATGTCAGATGTTGACAATTTTAACGCATATATTTATCGTATAGCTCAAAATTATGCTATAGATGAACTTCGTCGTTTTTCCAAAGAGACACTTTCACTGACTTCCCATTTTTCCGCAGATGAAATAGTAATCAATGGTCCTGTTGAAGATTTATTGAATAAAGAGATTAGTCAAAAAATTGTTGAAGCAGTCAATAAACTTCCCCCACAACAAAAAATCATTTATACCCTTCATAATGAAGAAGGATTCAAGTACGAAGAAATAGCCTCTCAATTAGATATTTCTGTGTCTACCATCAGAAATCACATGAGTCAGGCGATGAGAAATATCCGTAAAGTTTTGTCCCTCTCTTATCCGAATCTATTTATTTTCGGAATTCTTTTACTTAGTATAATTCTTTTTTAAAATAAATCCAAAACCGACTAGACATTTTTTCTTTCAATCCGTCTTATAGTAAACATATAGGGAGAGACTCCAGCTAAATGCAGTTAAAATAAGCATTTTTGTTGCATTTTTACCAATAAGACACCTAGAATGAAACAAAAAAGATTAGACGACTTAATGCAACGTTATCTTGCCCAAGAATGTGATGCTGACGAAAAAGAAGAGTTAGCATTCCTTATTGAAGCATCTAAAAACGTAGAATTAGAGTCCCAGCTTTTGAATCAATGGAATAACCAGGATTCAAAAGTCATTATGAATGAAGATAAAACTCAACAAATTTTATTAAACATTCTAGCTTTGCCCTCTTTAGAAAAACCAATCCGTATTTCAAAAAGAAATCACTCATTTAATATCCTTAGAATTTCAGCAGTAGCTGCATCAGTGTTGATATTTATTTCTTTAGGGATATTTGTAAATAAGATGGATTTCTTATCTAAATCGGATGAGGTATTGGCTGAAGTATCTATTATCCCACCACAAAAAGTAACTACATTCGTTCGTAATGTGACTTTACCTGATGGAAGTACTGTTGTATTGCAGGCAAATAGTACGATTGATTTTCCTAAACATTTCAACAGTAAAACAAGAGAACTCTCGCTTGTCGGAGAAGCATACTTCGACATCAAACATAATCCCCAAAAACCATTTATAATTCATACTGGAAAGGTGAAAACAACTGTTTTGGGAACTGCTTTTGATATTAAAGCATGGCCTAATCAGAAAAACGTAATTGTTTCGGTAACACGTGGAAAGGTACGTGTAGAAAATGATAAAAAAATATTGGCTATATTAACAATTAATCAACAACTTAAGTACGATCTTCTGGACGCAGAGTTTAAACAGCAAAATGTAAATGCAGTAGAAATCGTAACTAATTGGACTAAAAAAGAAATGAATTTTAATGGTGCTACACTTGAATCGATAGCTCAAACACTTAGCAAACGCTATGGAAAAAATATTAGCATTGAAAATAGTGAATTATCTAAAACTCAAGTAGTCACTTCATTTGGAGGTACAGAATCTCTTGAAAATATACTAGAAGTGTTATGTACGATAAACTCGGATACGCAATATCAAGTAAATGGAAACAGTATTGTTATTTCAACTAAAAACTAACCAAAAAAGATATATAACATGGTAAATGCAGATACCTCTTAGTGCTGATGTATGTACATAAAAAATCCCTCTGCCGTAGGAAGCTCCGAGGGATTTAAGTCAAAAAAATTCACAACAAATTTTTATAACTGCTTACAAAGATATGAAAAAAAGAAATACACAAGTGATAGACCCTTTACATTATTTAAATAAAATTTCTGATTTTATTTCTCTGATTTATTCAAATAAACCGAAAGTTAATTTGCTGTTGAGTATTTTACTCGTTGGGCAACTGTTTTTTATTTCCTCAATACAGGCACAATCATTAGATCGTAAGATTACATTTGAATTACGAAATGAAAGTTTACAGCAAGGCTTGAACAAATTAGGCAAAGTTTCAGGCTTTAGAATGGGCTATACGCTTCCACAAGTTTCAAGTTATATAAATCTTAGCATCGAGAAAGATCGTCGTACTGTAAAAGAATTTTTAAGCATCTTATTATCAAATACATCTTTAACTTACACGATTAAAGATAAGAGCATTTTGATAATTAACAAGACTACTAACTCCTCGACCCTAAACTCGACCCACAAAAAAATAACTATTAGCGGAACTGTTACAGATCCAAGTTACAGACCTTTTCCAGGTGTCAATATTCGTATTAAAGGAACAACAAAAGTTGGGTCAACTAATATGCTGGGGAAATATGAAATGGAAGCTGAAGTCGGAAGTATCATAGTTTATTCATTCATGGGTTGTAAAACCGAAGAAGTGGAATGCACAGGTGATCCATTGGTAAATGTGATATTAAGTGAAGACGCCCACATGCTAAGCGAAGTCGTTGTAAATACAGGTTACCAGAAAGTGGAACAACGCTATTTGACTAGTGCCGTTACCAGCTTAAAAATGGATGACATACGGCTTGAAGGTGTAAATACTGTCGATCAAATGTTGGAAGGTCGTATACCCGGATTGATTTACATGCAAAACTCCGGTCAAATTGGTGCTACACCAAAACTTAGAATACGTGGAACTTCCACAGTACTTGGATCCCGTGAACCGCTGTGGGTTTTGGATGGAATTGCATTAACTGATCCTGTCAACGTAGATCCTTCAAAATTGAATGATTTAGATTTTGTCAATCTGTTGGGTAATGCCATATCCGGTTTAAATCCTACGGATATTGATCAAATTGATGTATTAAAAGATGCTTCTGCCACAGCTATTTATGGTGCACGTGCAGCTAACGGTGTAATTGTGATAACTACAAAAAAAGGGAAAGTTGGTCCTCCAACATTTACTTATTCGGCAACCAGTACCGTTGCCATTCGTCCACGATATACTGATAATTCAATCTATCTAATGAATTCTAAAGAACGGGTCGATGTTTCACGTGAAATGATTAATCGTAAAATGACCTATAATGGTGTCAACAACTGGACTGGTTATGAAGCAGCTCTTTTAGATTACAATAATGGAAAAATTGGTTATGATCAATTCAAATCATTAGTTAATAAATACGAAACAATCAATACAGACTGGTTTGGTGTAGTTTGTCGCGATGCCATTTCAACCAACCATTCACTGGGTATTTCCGGAGGTACACAAGATACAAAATACTATGCATCGTTGGGATATGCGAATGAACAAAGTGTAATTAAAGGAGAAGGTGGAACACGTTTAAATGCTAACGCAAATATTTCGACCAATTACAAGAATTTTACATTGCAGTTCAGTTTACAAGGTAATGTTTCAACCCGAAACCATAATCCACCGGAACTAAACGTTATGAATTATGCCTACAATACCAGTAGAGCAATGCCTGCATTTAACGCTGATGGTACAAGATGGACATATGAACGATCGAATAACAATCTACTTGCTCCCTATACCTATAACTACAACATCTTGAATGAGATGGATAACTCAGGTAATGAAACAAAGAGCAATAGTATCAATATGACAACTCAATTAGGATACCGTTTCTCCGAAAGTTTCAAATTAAATGCAACAGTAAATTATTCTATAAATAATACGAACGATCAAACCTATTTTACTGAGGATTCATGGTACATTAAAAACCTATGGTTAAATGGAAGCTCTTACAGTACAGCTCCCTATGGTGGGGAATTAAGATTGAATAACGTAGTGAACAACAATTATACAGCTCGTGTTCAGGCTGACTACAACAAATACCTTGGTTCGGAAAAGAAACATTATATAAATGTTTCAGCCGGAACGGAAATATCTTCAAGTAAATATGATGGATTTGCCATAACCAAGAGAGGCTATTCATTGTCAAGAGGTAATATCTTTTTATCAATCCCAACTACATTCCCAAGTTATTATACCTGGCTTATGTCAAATCGTGAGGCATCAGGAATTATCACAAATCAACTTACTAATATTGCTTCAGGTTATTTCACCGCTACTTATGGTTACGATGATCGTTATATTTTCAATGTCAATGCTCGCCTGGACCAATCAAATCAATTTGGGACAAGAGCTAATGAAAATTTATTGCCACTGTGGTCAGTCTCCGGAAGATGGAATATCAAAAAAGATCTTCTCAAGAATGCCAATTGGGTCAACTCATTATCTTTAAGAAGTTCATATGGTTTACAAGGAAATATGATTGATAACCAAACTTCACAAATGATCATTCAAAAAAGTGCATTAAATAATGTTTTCAATGAATATGCCTCTACCATTCAGTATTTCCCAAATCCTGGTTTGAAATGGGAAAAAACGGCTTCAATGAATTATAGTGTAGACTTTGGGTTACTGGATAATGTAATTTCCGGATCATTTTCTTATTATTATAAAAAAACAAGAGATGCATTTTTGTCAAAAACGGTATCCGAAATTAATGGTGTTACTCAGTACATAGTAAATAAAGGTGATTTGGAAAACCAAGGCGTTGAAGTTTCATTAAGTTTTACACCTCTTAACAATATTGGTGCTCATGGAGATAAAAAAGGATTCACATGGAGAATTGATCCGCAACTTGGTGAAGTTGTGAATAAATTAGTAAATAAAGCTATTTCAAATGATAACAATTTGCTTGAGAATGAAATAAGCTATTCAGATTTATTAAATGGAACAATAAAAGTTGCTGGTAAGTCTTTAGGTACATTTTATTCCTATAAGTTTAAAGGCTTGAGTAATATAGATGGTTCCCCAATATTTTATGGAGCTGAAACTGAAAATTCAGGTGATTTGGGGCTAAAATATAGTTCGATGAACAAAAAAGATGTGTATCTGGCTGTAATGACAGAATCGGGACAACGTGAACCAACATTACAGGGCGGAATATCAAACTATTTTGGCTATAGAAACTTTGCCTTATCATTTAATTTGACCTATAGTTTAGGAAATAAAATCAGATTGTTGAAATTAGTTTCCGGATACAGTACCAATACTCCATATCCGCAGGATAATATGAGAAAGGAATTTGTAGACAGATGGAGAAAACCGGGTGATGAACTCTATACCACTATTCCGGGCCTAAAGGCAAACAATGATTATGTTTCTTCCTGGTGGGACGGTACCAGTTATGCATTTGCTTCAAATATCTATGATATGTACGACAATTCAGATCTTAGGGTAGTGAGTGGAGACTATTTAAAATTACAATCTTTATCACTCCATTATGCGTTTGAAGAGAAATTATGCAAAAAAATTGGACTGAAAACAACCACATTAAATATCTCTGCCACTAATCTGTTTACTATTGCAAATAAAGAGTTAAAAGGTCAGGATCCAACTCAATCAGGTACAACCAGTAGTATCAATCTATCAGTACGTCCAACATACTCGTGTACTTTAAATGTCACATTCTAAAAGATTAACGTTATGAATAAATTAAAAAAAATAATAATAGCAACATTGGTTGTTATAGGATTGTCTTCGTGTAGCGGTTTTTTGGAAGAATATTCACAAAATCTCACCTATGCTAAAACAGCACAAGATCTAAATGAATTGCTGATAGGAAATGGCTATATGGAAAATACCAGTTCATCGGTAGGATATTATGCAACACTGTGGACCATGGGAGGAAGTGGCGAACCAAATTTTCCATGGATTCACTTAATGGATGATGACTCAGAAGAATTTGTTGCAGGTGGTCCCTATGACACATCACTTGATACTCCAATTAATATACTAAGTGGCTTTTTCCATTGGCAGGATCATCCGTTTAAACAACTTGATGGAGCAGCAATTGACGATATTACCTGGAGAAGATGTTACGCTCATATTGCAGCTGTCAATGCAATTATTTATAAAGCTGAAGATTTAAGAGGAAAAGATCCAAATGAATCATTACTGAATAAAGTTGAGGGAGAGGCCTATTTTTTACGTGCCGGATATTATTTCTTATTGGTCAATATATATGGACAGCCATATGCAAAAGCAACTGCTGCTATTGATTCGGGTGTTCCTCTTAAAATTACTGAAACGGTAGAAGATAAATATTTCAGCAGAACACCGATTGGTCCTGTTTATGACCAAATTGTTTCTGACCTGAAAACATCCGTGAAACTGTTGGATGGAATTCAACAGCCATCTATATATAGGGCTAACCAAACTGCAGCATATATAATGTTAAGTAGAGTCTATTTATACATGGAAAAATATGATTTAGCCATCGAAGCATCCAATTTAGCACTTGCTAATGGCACTTATTCAATTCTTGATTTGAACAATTATGTTGCTGGAACTGACTTTACATCTAAATCATCTCCGGAAACAGTGTTTTCACAAGGTGGATATTCAATAAATCTGATTCAGGTAGACGACAAAACCGGCAATTATTTTACAAATATGACTCACTCATATAAGGTGTCAACTGAATTGTTATCAAAATTCGATTCTACAGATTTACGCCCTAATGTGTTTTTTAAACCTTCAACAGTAAATCTGGTACTGCAGAGTGCAAAACAAATAGTCACTTCAACCACTCAGGTACAAAATCTAATTTCGGACAATTTCTTAATACGTATCCCCGAAGTCTACTTGAATAAAGCAGAAGCTCAGGCTATGTTGGGACAAGATAATAATGCAAAAGAAACGATACAATTGTTGAGAGCTAAAAGATTTAAAACAACTGATTTAACTCCAATTTCAGAAACAGGAGCAAGTTTGGTTAATTTTGTTCGCGATGAAAGAAGACGAGAATTATGTTTTGAAGGACAACGTTGGTTTGATTTGAGAAGATATGCAGTAAACAGTATTTATCCATTATCAAAATCGATCAAACATGAAACATATGCCTATAGTGGAACTGTAAACTACATTGCCGGATATTTTGAATTGAAACCTTATGCACAGGATAAAGCTGCGTATATTATTCCAATTCCAAACTACGCTATCTCATTCAACAGTGGTGCATTGACGAACTTTATTCGTCCGGTTAGAACAATGGTCAAATATTAGGTTCATCCAATAAGATTAAAAATATAATAATTATAAAACATAATATATGAATAAGTATATTTTATTTTGCGGCTTATTGCTGGCAACAATCATAACTTCATGCAGCAAGGAAGAAGTGCTTTTACCTTCGGACTACGAACAAAACTGGTTTTCAGTTAAAGATAATGCTACTGATGCAACTGACCATGCCATTTTTCAGTTGTATCAACAATTTACTATTCCTGTTTTCTATAAAGACACGGTAGGATCACAGGAGCGTATTGATAATTTTGGTAATAAATACACCTATTACGAAGTACTTGGGGTAAATTATGATTTATCTACAACAGTATCTGCTGTGGATTTTTATCAGAATGTTCAGGATAAATCGAATGTTTTACCTATTGTGAATTTTCTAAGTACAGAAGTTCTTCCTATATTACCCAAGAATGTATTTATCCCAAGTATTCTTTTGATTGACACCATGAGCAGTACGATTTCAGGGCAATATGCACACCGGGGATTTAACACTGTTGTGATAAGTGCCATACCAAGATTTTTGACAATGGATGTAACCGCCCGAAAAAAGTACAAGGGTGCAATACTCAGAGCAATGATAGGTGGATTTGTCAATGGAAGTGATAATTCGAGCTGGTTAACTTCTAATTTTTACAACATCTCAAGAGCTTTTTACACTAAAAAAGATATCTATTCGAGTGGAGTATATGAATATGAACTTCAAAATGCAAAAGTCCCATCTCTATTAGATGCCGGTTTTTTAACGAAAAATACAACCATTGAAGATTGGGGGTGGCCTCAAACACCACCAACATGGTTGGATGTGAATTCATATGTTGAAGCTGCATTTTCGTATTCTAATGCTGAGTTTACCGATTTATACGGTAACTATCCCCCCGTAATGTTGAAGTACAACAAAATGAAAATCTTATTGGGTAAAATGGGATTTACATTTGAATAGCAGGAGCTGAACAAGTCTACAATTGACTATCATTCAAATTTACTATAAAATAGCATCATAATTCAGCCCATATTGGGTTGGATTATGAGTTATTGACTTACTTACTTCCCTTTAAAATCATCTCGTATTTTTTACAAAGAAAACTCTGTCTGTTTCTATTCTGCATTGAATATAATTATTTAAATTCATGAAAAATATATCAATTATTATACTCTTCTTAATTCTGTTTTCTTTTACAGTCAATTCACAAAATACCGGGATTGTTTTTTTTCAGGGAAATTGGGAACAAACTTTAGTAAAAGCAGAGAAGGAAAATAAGCTTATCTTTTTAGATTGTTACACATCCTGGTGTGCTCCATGTAAGCGACTTGCTAAAGAAGTTTTCACTCAAAAAAAGGTTGGAGATACTTTCAATTCAAAATTCATTAATGTCACAATGGATATGGAAAAAGGACTTGGCAAAGAACTGTGTAAGAAATATGGAATTACATCATTCCCTACACTGTTAATTATCAATTCGAAAGGATATAAGAAGGACCAGCTTGTTGGCTTTTGGGAAGCTGACTCGTTGAATAGCTGGGCTGAAAAAACGCTAAATAAAAAAGATGTGGTTTTATCCGATGAACGCTTTGATCAGGAAGATTGGAATGATGATTTCATTCTCGGTTATTTTGAAGATCTAATAAAAACAGGACAAATAATTAAAGCCCGAATTTCATACAGTCGTATAATCAAGACAAAAGGATATGACTTATTGTATAAGAAAATGTATTGGGATTTACTTGAAATGATGGATGTAGATTCACCTGCTGCCATCTATTTTGCTCAAAACAAAAATCCATTTTATGCAATATACGGAGAAAATGTTGTAACTGCAAAACTTCGTCGGATGTACATTTCTATCAGACCATTATCCAAGATATATCCTTCAGATTTACCTCGTCGATTTATAAATGAAGAATACCTGAGTTTGTTAGAAAAAATGAAACAACGAAAACTGCCGGATCAGGACTTCATGAAGTTGGAGATTGATTTTTATGTGAAATGCCGGTCAGGACGGTCTGACGATGCTTTTGCTGAGATGAATAAACAATTAGCAAATGCACCATTTTGGAAGTTATTCGATGCTTCTGTAATGGCCAACTGGACTTTACAGAGTTCAAGAAAACAAGCTGCCAAATGGGCTGAACGAGCAGCCGCACTTGCAAATACAGATACTGTAAGGAATAAAGCATTGGACATTGCAAAACAGTTGGAAACTCAATCCGGTGCTTATACTGATATTCCAACAACTGAAGTCTGTGGGAGAAAATTATTTGGATTATAACTTGATTATAAATGAAAATATCAAAAACCTTAGTGGGTTTTATCTTACTATTAAGTAGCCTTATAGCTAACGCCCAACAATCCGAAGGAATTAGTTTTGTTGAGGACAACTGGAATGATGTTCTACAAAAAGCAAACAAAGAAAACAAGCCAATATTTATTGATTGTTACACCTCCTGGTGTGTGCCCTGTAAAAAATTAGCATTAGAGGTTTTCCCCATGAAATCTATGGGTGAATATTTCAATGCAAACTTTATTTGTGTACAAATGAATATGGAGAAAGGAATAGGAAAAGAGTTATGTATAAAATATGAAATAAAATCCTACCCAACCATGCTGATTTTAAATTCAAAAGGATTTAAAATAGGACAATTGCTAGGTTTAAGAACCGCTACAAATATTTTATCATGGGCTAAAGAAACAAAAAAACTGCCTTTGGAAATTACAAATGAAATTCTGATTGAACGTGGAGAGCGGGATGGAAATATAATCAGTAATTATTTTAGTGAATTACTTAAAAATGGGGAAATTGATAAGGCACGTGAAATGTTTTACGAAATTTTCAAGAAAGATGGCTCACAGATTCTCAGCAATAAACTTTACTGGGATTTACTGGCAATGTCTAACATTGACTCATTTCCAGCACTCTATTTAGTTCAGAACCAATCAAAACTTGCAAAAGTATATGGTGAGCAAGTAGTCAATAAACGTATTCGAGAAATTTATATTACGCTTCGTCGTCTCCGTGGACTTGTAAAAATGCCATCTTCCTTAGGTGTTGACTCCGTTGGCTATCAGAGTTTTATTAAAAAAATGGATGATAGAAAAATACCTGATAGAGATTTCTTGAAACAAGAAATAGATTTTTATGTGGATTGTTCAAAAAAAGACTTCCCCGGAAGTTATCAATTAGCAAACAAGATCCTGGAAACCGGGAATCCTGCGTTATGCTTAGAACTACTTCAATTGGCTAATTGGGAATATACATCAAAGGAACCCCGCATTGTTGCCCTAAAATGGGCAAAACAAATAAATAAAATGAAGCTGGATGACGAACAAAAAATACTTTGCGAAAAAGTTTTAATGGAACTGGAAACTAAAACCATGGGATCATTTTGCCATGCTCCCATGGTCTGGGGAAACATAATATTCTAATTTTATCATGATGAAGAAAATAACACTATTTATACTCCTTCTGCTTCCGCTGGTTGCGAATGCTGAAGTCTCGACTGGAATTAATTTTTTTAAAGGAACATGGAACCAGGCGATAGTAAAAGCAAAAAAAGAAAATAAATTAATTTTTTTGGACTGCTATGCTTTATATTGCGGACCTTGTTTGCAAATGGCAAAAGATGAGTTTACTCAACAAAAAGTTGGAACGTTATATAATGATAATTTTATTAATTTCAAGTTGAATATTAAAGAAGGTATCGGTATTAGTCTGGCAAAAAAATATTCAATTAGCTTTTTACCTACCTTATTATTCATCAATACTAAGGGTTATGATGTATATAGGGAAAAAGGTTTTCATAATGCAGATAAGCTGGTTGAATTAGGAAAGAATGCTTTGACCAATATTGAAACAATCCCTGATGATGAGCGATTTGATAAAGGAAACAGAGATGCTGCTTTTATAAAAGAATATACTGGCAAGCTTGTGGAACAACGATTGTTTGCAAAACTAGATACAATATTGCAACAAATTGTAAACGAAAACGGTGAACAAATTTTATTGAGTGACCCGTATTATAATCTTTTACAAAATTTGAATCTGAACTCTCCATTAGTGAACTTTTTCTTTAAAAATCAGGCAGCATTTAGTAGTCGTTATGGTTTAGAAAATGTAAAGATAAAAACTTCGCAATTTTTGTTATCTCCAGCTCAATTAGGGAAAATGTATAACCAAAATCCTCCACACGAATTGGTTGATTCATTAAAATTAAATTGTTTCAGAACAATAGCTGCAAGTAATTTCCCTGATTCGCTTTTCTTATATTCTACAATTGATTTTTATATAGCTTACCGTCATCATAACAATGATAAAGCACTTGATATTGCAAATAAAAACTTGATAAATGCGTCATCCTGGCAATTATACCTTTCTGCTTTTATGGTGAAATATGTTCCAGGTTCGCTTAAAGATCCAGCAATACACTGGCTTGATAAAGCAATCGAATTCACCAAAGATCCCGAATTAATTGAGTCGTGCAAGCAACTTCGCGCTGATTTTGTAAAACAATAAATTCAAGTCCCACTGGAGATTCTCATCCTACAAATTAACTTCTTGATAAAAAAAACTAAAAAACTGATTTATAATTTATTCTTTAATAACAAACTATTTCTATGTCATTTAAAAAATATTTTTCACTATTAATTCTTGTATTTTTACTTACGGCATATGCACAAGCTAAGCCTAAAAAGGACAAACATCCGAACTTTCCTGCAAATCAACCGAACCAAATCATTGGAAACAATCCTTTTCAAGAAAGCGGTCAGAATGAAAAAATGACCAGCAGTATGTTTAGTGCGAATAAATCTATTCGTGGACTTTTTATAGTACACAAAATTGATGATCGTATTTTCTTCGAAATTCCGGATAGCGTTCTGGGGCGCGATGTGATGATCCAGAGCCATCTCTCAAAAGCTTCGGCCGATATGCGTAGTGGAGAAGTCGGCTATGCAGGTGACATCCTGAATACCTCAATTGTTCGCTTTGTAAAAGGTGGTATGAATAAGGTTTTTATTTTAGATTTATCATACAGTGAACGTTCTGCAGATAGTACAAAAGAAATGTACAACGTATTGCAAAGATCGACCTTACAACCAATTTTACATGCTTTTGAAATTAAAACGATGATATTGGATAGTACTACAAAAAAGAGCAATCCGGTAGTAGATGTAACCGATTTCATTAATGGAGATAATGATTTGTTCTATTTTGGACCTTCAAAGGCTCTTTTCAGAGTCGGTGGACTTCAAACAGATAAATCTTATTTAAAAGAAATAAAATCATTCCCTATTAACATAGAAATAAAATCGATGAGAACTTATGGAAAAATGGGAGGGGGTGATGGAGAGAATAGTCCTATTGCATCTCTTGCAAGTTCTCCAACAGGAACTTTTACGATGGAAATTACTACCTCGCTGATGTTACTTCCAAAAATACCAATGCAAATTCGTTATGCCGATTCGCGTGTAGGGTATTTTACGAATAGTTATCTTGACTATGACGCTAACCCTCAGGGCGTTAAATTGCGCTCCATGATTTCAAGATGGCGTCTTGAACCTAAGGAAGAAGATCTTGAAAAATATAAAAGGGGTGAATTAGTTGAGCCCAAAAATCCAATTGTTATTTATGTAGATCCTGCTACACCCAAAAAGTGGATTCCCTATTTGATTCAAGGAATTAACGATTGGAAAATTGCTTTTGAACAAGCCGGTTTTAAAAATGCCATCCAAGGTAAAGCTGCACCCACTCCAGAGGAAGATCCTACATGGACTATTGCTGATGCACGTCATTCGGTATTAGTTTATAAGCCATCAGTCATTCCGAATGCAACAGGCCCACGTACTGTTGATCCTCGAAGCGGCGAAATACTGGAAACGCATATCAACTGGTATCACAACATAATGAAGCAAGTACATGATTGGTATATGCTTCAGGCTGGAGCGGTAGATCCTCGTGCCCGAAAAATGGAATTTGATGATGAATTAATGGGAGAATTGATTCGTTCTATTTCATCTCACGAAATTGGCCACACATTAGGGCTCCGTCATAATTTTGGCTCATCAGCAATGGTTCCTGTAGAAAAGCTACGTGACAAAAAATGGTTAGTTGCAAATGGTCATACTCCATCTATTATGGATTATGCTCGATTCAATTATGTTGCACAACCCGAAGACAGTGTTGATCAAAGTGGAATGCTTCCCCGTATTGGTGTATATGACAAATGGGCTATTGAGTATGGTTACCGCTACCTTCCTGAATTTAAAAATCCGGAGGACGAAACTTCAACGTTGAATAAATGGATTGTTGATAAACAATCTGATAGTCGGTACTGGTTTGGAAGTGAGGAAGATATGAACGACCCGCGCTGTCAGCGTGAATGTGTTGGCGATAATGCTATGAAGGCTGGTGATTATGGCATCAAAAACCTGAAATATGTGTTGGCAAATTTACCGGAATGGACAAAGACTCCTAACAGTAAATATGAAGAATTAAAAGACTTATATAATAGTCTACTCACTCAATTTATTCAATATATGGGGCACGTTTCCAGAAATATTGGGGGACGTTATGAAACGGAAAAAACAGTTGAAGAAGCTGGGGCTGTTTTTGAAATGGTACCTGCTGCTACACAAAAAGAAGCTATTGCTTTTTTAACTCGCAACTTATTTAATACCCCTAAATGGTTGTTGAATGCCAAAATTTTGAGTGTGAATGGAATGACTCCAACGAGTGTTATCAATAAAGTACAATATCCTTTTTTCTCTGACTACTTAAGTGTTCCTACATTTATGAAATTAATTTCAGCTGAGTCAATTAGTCCGGATAATTATAAATTTTCTCAATATTTAGCCGATTTAAAAGCTGGTATATGGACGGAATTAGTAACTAAAAAGCCTATTGATGTTTATCGTCGTAATTTGCAACGAAATTATTTAAGTCAAATGGTTAATATAGTTAAATCAGCAACGACTATGGTTCCGGGGATGAAAATGGGTGATGCTGCAGTGTTTTCAACATTTGGAAATACAGATATAGTGCCAATTCTTAAAGCACATTTAATTTCGTTGAGATCATCGGCAAAAGCAACTTTAGTTACTACCATCGATCCAATGACCCGTTACCACTTGCAAGATGTGGTTGAAAGAATATCAGATGTGTTGGACAATCGCAAGAAGTACTAATATTCAAATTTACATTCAAACAAAATGAATTCAAATAAAATAAAGAGATTTTATGGGGTAATTATCCTGTTATTAATGATAACAGTTGGTTTTTACTCTCAAGCGACTCCGAAAAAAGTCAAACTTATTTCCAATACCGAAAAATTAGCATTATTGCCCATTGATCCATCAGTGAAAATAGGTAAACTTCCTAACGGATTTACTTATTATATTCGCAGAAACACCGAACCGGTAAATCGTGTTACGCTTTATCTTGCCAATAAAGTTGGTTCAATTATGGAAAATGACGATCAGCAAGGTCTTGCGCATTTCATGGAGCACATGAGCTTTAACGGCACAACACATTTTCCCAAAAATGAATTAGTAAGTTATCTTCAAAAAGCCGGAGTTCGCTTTGGTGGCGATTTGAATGCTTATACAGGATTTGATGAAACAGTTTACGAATTGCCACTGCCTACAGACAATGCTGAACTTTTGAAAAACGGATTCCAAATTATGCGTGACTGGGCACAGGAAGCAACTCTCGATTCATTAGAAATTGAAAAAGAACGTGGCGTTATTCTTGAAGAAAAACGCTTAGGCAAAAGTGCAGAACAAAGACTTCAAAACAAGTATTTGCCGCTAGTACTCAATCAATCAAGATATGCAACTCGTTTAGCTATCGGAACTGAAGAGGTATTGAAAACTTTTAAACGAAGTACCATTCTTAGTTTCTATAAGGATTGGTATCGTCCAAATCTTCAAGCTCTGATTGTCGTTGGAGATATCGATGTCGCTGCAACCGAGAAAACAATTATCAAATTGTTTTCCGATCTGAAATCACCGGTTAAGCCAAAAGCAAGAACGGAATATACAATTCCATTGACCAATAAAAACCAGTTTTTTGTAGGAACAGATGCTGAATTTTCATCTACTGTAATTCAAGTGCTGATTAAACATCCTGCTCTTCGATTGAAAACTGAGGCAGACTACCGACAAAGTATTCTTCGCTCATTATATAACATGATAATCGGAGAGAGATTTGGTGAACTAAGTAAGCAAGCGAATCCTCCATTTATTCAGGGAGGAAGCTCCATTGGCGATTTTATTTCGTCATTGGATGTTGCTTCAATGATTGTTGTTACTAAACCCGGTGAAGTCGAAAAAGGTTTTAAGACTGCGTGGACTGAAGTAGAAAAGGCAAAACAATTCGGGTTTACTCAAACAGAGTTAAACCGGGCTAAAGAAGCACTTTTACAGAATATTGAATCGGCATACAAAGAAAAAGATAAAACAAATTCATCTAATTATGTTACTGAATACCTGAATCATTTCCTTAAGGGTGAAGCCACTCCGGGAATTGAATTTGAATATAACTTCTATAAAAACAACTTAAATAGCATAACGCTTTCCGACTTGAATGATGTTGTAAAAAAATATTTGGTGAATGTAAACCGTGATATTCTAATTTTGGGTTCTGATAAAGAAGCGACTACATTGCCTACTGAAAATATGGTAAATGGCTGGATTTCTGATGTGATTAAAAGCAATATTACTGCTTTTGAGGATAAAGTCTCAGATAAACCATTGTTAGAAAAGAAACCTGTTGCTGGAAAAATTGTTTCTGATAAAATTTTTAGTGGCATTAAAGCTGTTGAATTATCATTGAGCAACGGAGTTAAAGTATTACTCAAACCAACAGATTTCAAAAACGATGAAATTTCCTTCAGAGCTTTCAGTCCGGGAGGTACATCCCTTTATAATGATGCCGAATATGAATCTGCAGCACGTGCATCATCGTTAGTGACTAAAAGTGGTATTGCTGATTTCAATTCAACACAATTATCAAAATATATGAGTGGTAAAAAAGTTAGAGTTTCACCATTTATCGGCGAACGAACTGAAGGCTTTTCGGGATTTAGCTCACCAAAAGATTTTGAAACAGCTTTACAATTAGTATACCTCTATTTTACCAACCCTCGCAAAGATGTAGAAGTTTATAAAGGGTTACTTACGCAAGAAAGTGCAGCTTTAGCCAACAGGGGTAATGATCCTTCCTCCGTTTTTGCAGATACTGTGTCAGCTACTTTAGGAAAATATAGTGTGCGCCGTACAGGTCCAAGTATCGAGAAACTGACAAAAATTAATTTAGATCGTGCATTTGAAATATACAAAGAACGCTTTGCTGATGCCGGAGATTTTACGTTTACATTTGTTGGAAATTTTGATATAGAAAAAATCAAACCTTTACTCGAGCAATATTTAGGATCCTTACCAACGACCAAGCGTGTTGAAAGTGCTCGCGATTTAGGAATTCGCGTACCAACAGGTAAATTTCAGAAAACGGTTTATAAGGGTAAAGAACAAAAATCGACAGTGCGTATGGTGCTAAGCGGTAAATATCAATATAATGAAGAAGAGAACAACTTATTGGATGCTCTCTCAGAGGTGTTGAATATTAAGCTTACTGAACAGTTACGTGAAGAAGAAAGTGGTGTATATGGCATTGGAGCAAGATTCTCTTACACCAAATATCCTGAGAACCGTTATACATGCTCAATATCTTTTGGTTGTGCTCCCGAAAATGTAGAAAAACTGGCGAACTCGGCATTGAATGAAATAAAAAAATTACGTGAAACCGGGCCAACTCAACTTGATATAGAAAAAATTAAAGCCGAAGATCTTCGCTCTATCGAAGTTCAGTTGAAAGAAAATAGTTTCTGGTTGCAATATCTGGTTGGACAATATATGAACGACGAGAATTTAGAACAAATACTTTCATTTCAGGAAGATATAAAAAAAATAACTCCTGAAACATTGAAAATTGCAGCAAACAAATACTTGAACGGTGATAATACTATTCGTTTTGTACTAAATCCTGACATAAAATAAAGTATTAAAAACAATAATTCAAAAAGATACAGTTATGAAACTACTTCGTATAATCGCCTTGGCTGTTTTACCATTAACCGCTTTTGCACAATCGGGTACATTTACTATCAACGGTAAAGTTGGAAGTTTTAATGCACCAACAAAGATTTATCTGGCACATTTTGTAGGTAACAATGAAGTTGATGACTCTACCACGATAAAAAATGGAGCCTTTACTTTTACAGGCAAGATTACAGAACCTTTCAAAGCTCGCTTAGTAGTAGATGCCAACGGCATTGGAATGAAAAAGCTGAAAGTGGCTGATGTGTTGGATATTTATGTTGAAGCAGGAAAGATGGAAATCACAGCCAAAGACTCGGTCTCAAAAGCTGTAATAACCGGTTCTTTGCTAAACACAGAGTATAAATTGCACGATTCTCAGTCTACTCACTCACAAATTAACCAAATGTTGATTATGCGCGACTTCTATTCAGCAACAGAAGAGCAAAAGAAAGATCTTACTTTCAAAACCCGACTGGAGAAACAGTATGATAGCATTTCCGTAGAAATACAAAATATGGAAGTGAGTTTTGTTAAGTCTCACCCGCTTAGTTTAGTTGCGCTAGATGCTCTCAAAGTTATTTGGGGCGAAGCGCCTGATTTTATGGTGATAGAACCATTATTTAATGATCTTTCAGATAAGGTTAAAAACTCTTTCTATGGAAAAGAATTTTCAGACAGAATGATGTTGGAAAAACGTTTTGCTGTAGGAGCTTCAGCCCCTGATTTTACTCAACCAGATGCTAATGGTAAAATAGTAAAACTCTCGGATTTCAAAGGAAAATATGTTTTACTCGATTTCTGGGCTTCGTGGTGTGGACCATGTAGAAAAGAAAACCCGAATGTGGTAAAAGCTTACAATTTGTATAAAGATAAGAACTTTACTGTTTTAGGAGTTTCTCTTGACAATGAAAAAGGACGTACAGCATGGTTAGCCGCCATTGCAAAAGATCAGCTTACCTGGACACATGTTTCCGATCTTAAAGGTTGGGCAAATACAGCTGCTCAATTATATCTGGTAACTAATATTCCCCAGAATTTCCTTATTAGCCCAGATGGGAAAATTGTAGGCAAAAATTTGAGAGATACTGATTTGCAAATAAAATTGAAAGAGATTTTCAAATAATCATTCTATTTTCAGTTTGATTATTTAATCTTCTTTTTTCATTAAACTCCCTACCTGAGGCTCATAACTCGGTAGGGGGTTTCTCTGGAAAATTATAATTGAGATGAGTAGACCGATATATCTTATATCTTTTTAGGTCATTTGTTGTGCATTTTCAATTATCCATTTAATTTTTGATACTTTTTTACCCAAAAACACACTCTTTCTTTTTGATTTCTTGTATATCAGGAGTAGGAAGGATGTATTTACTATTCGTCAAAAAACAACTACTTCAACAATCAACTATATCATCCATACTTAGTTAGATGGCAGGGGAGAGGTTTTGTTTTTAAAATAAAATAAGATATTCTATTTTTTTTTATTTACTTATGCATCCACATACCGTTGATTTTTTTAATGCTTTATTATGCATTTAAAAAACAATTCGTCCGGTAATTTGGTACCTATTTTACATAAATATTCAATAATATATAATTATAAAAATGCTTACACTTACAGAACGCAATGAAATAATTGCCCTGATCAAACAAGAAGTTATTCCGGCAATAGGCTGTACTGAACCAGTAGCAGTCGCACTTGCTGTGGCAAAAGCAAAAGAAGTGTTAGGCAAACTACCCGACAAGATTGAGGTTTTTTTGAGTACAAATATGCTTAAAAATGCAATGGGCGTGGGTATTCCCGGAACAGGAATGGTTGGACTACCGATTGCCATTGCCTTGGGTGCTCTAATCGGGAAGTCGGAATATAAACTCGAGGTACTAAAGGACGTTACACCAGCCACATTGGAACTGGGTAAAAAAATGATTGATGAGAAAATTATCAATGTATTTTTAAAACACAAAATATCGGAAAAATTATATATCGAAATAAATGCCAAAAGTGATACCAATAAGGTACAGGTCATTATTAGTCGCGATCATACGCGCTTTTCTCATATTGAAAAGAATGGAGAAATACTTTTACATTTGAATGACGAAACTGATGGAATCGCATTGGAAGACAAAAACATAAAATTGTCGTTTAATAAAGTTTGTGAATTCGCACTCAAGAGTCCTATTGAAGAGTTGCGTTTTATTTTGCAAACAGCTGTAATGAATAAAGCAGCTTCCAACGAATCGATGAAGGGTCTATACGGTCATGGCGTAGCTCAGACAGTTCGGAATGGCAGTCAACAAAACATAATGGGAAATACTATCTTTACCCGCATGTTGTCGGTCACTGCAGCTGCCTGCGATGCTCGTATGGCCGGAGCCATGTTCCCTGTGATGAGTAATTCGGGTAGCGGTAATCAGGGTATTGCGGCTACTTTACCAGTGTCGGTATTTGCCGAAGAAACGGGAAAATCTGAAGATGAATTGATTCATGCTCTCGCATTAAGTCATTTAATGACTATATATATCAAACAAAGTCTCGGACGGTTGTCTGGAATGTGTGGTGCTGTCGTTGCTGCTACAGGATCGGCTTGTGGCATAACTTACCTGATGGGTGGTACCCTTGACCAGATTGCCTATTCAATAAAAAATATGATAGGTAATATTACCGGAATAATCTGCGACGGAGCAAAACCCAGTTGTGCACTCAAAGTGTCCAACGGAGTTTCTACCGCCACTTTGTCTGCATTGATGGCGATGGATAATAAAGTGGTAACTCCCATCGAAGGAATAACAGACGAAGATGTGGATAAAACCATTCTTAATCTTACAAAAATTGGGTCGGAAGGAATGAACGAAACTGACAGGATAGTGTTAGAGATAATGACCACAAAAGGTGAATAATAAAACAATATACCAGATAATTATTATGACAAAAAAAGTAGTTCTATCTTTTCTGTTACTCTGTTGCGTACTAAGCCTGTCAGCCGAAATACAGAAACCCGTTACTTGGAGTTTCTCAAATAAACAGGTTTCAGAAAACGAATTTGATCTTATTCTTACCGCCAGTATCGATAACAACTGGCATATCTATTCTCAATTTATCGGAACTGGTGGGCCCGTTCCTACATCGTTTGTTTTTAAACCATCGACCGGCTATGTATTGGTAGGTAAAGTAAGGGAAAAGCCAAGACCGAATAAGATTTTCGAAAAAGTATTTGATATGGAAGTGACTTTTTTTGAGAAGAAGGCTGTTTTTACCCAAAAAGTAAAACTGAAAGTTCCGACGGCGAAAATTCAAGGTTCACTTACTTTTATGGTTTGTGATGATAGTCAGTGTCTGCCCCCTGAAGATATAGATTTCTCGTTTGACCTGAAAGGTGCAAAAGTGGCACTTGTTGACGGTAAAAACCTCACAACTCCTGTTTCAACTCCTTTCGTCGACTCCGCTAATATAGCCGAAACTTCTGATAAGACCGTTGTAAATGATTCTGCTGCTTCAGTTGTGAAGACACAATTAACTACGGTTGTTTCAACATCTGCAGAAAAACAGTCGTTATGGACCATCTTTATACTTGGTTTATTAGGCGGATTTGCAGCATTTTTGATGCCTTGTATTTTTCCAATGGTTCCGCTAACAGTCAGTTTTTTTACTAAAAAAGAAGTCTCTAAACGAAAAGGAGTACGCAATGCATTGATATATGGGTTATCTATTGTGCTCATTTATGTGATTCTGGGATTACTTATTACGGTTATTTTCGGAGCCGATGCACTCAATGTTCTTTCTACCAACGGAATCTTTAATTTCTTCTTTTTCTTGTTACTGATTGCTTTCGCATTGTCTTTCCTTGGTGCATTCGAATTGGTCCTCCCTTCATCATGGGTTAATAAAATGGATACCAATTCCGACAAAGGTGGTTTAGCCGGATTGTTTTTTATGGCAGCTACGCTGGTATTGGTCTCATTCTCTTGTACAGGTCCTATCATTGGTACTCTCCTGGTACAGGCTGCCACAATGGGTCAATTACTCGGGCCTGCAATTGGCATGTTAGGTTTTGCGTTAGCACTCGCCATTCCTTTTGTTTTGTTTGCCATGTTTCCAGCCTGGTTGAAAGCTATGCCGAAATCAGGGGGCTGGTTGAATAGTGTAAAAGTAGTGTTGGGATTTTTAGAACTTGGTTTCTCATTTAAATTTTTGTCCAATGTTGATCTTGCTTACCACTGGAATTTGTTCGACCGTGAAATATTCCTTTCGTTGTGGATTGTGATCTCCGCTTTACTTGGATTCTATTTGTTAGGAAAGCTTAAATTACCAAATGATAGTGATGTAAAACATGTGTCTACACCCCGGTTAATGTTGGCAATCATTACTTTGTCGTTTACAATGTATATGATCCCTGGTCTTTGGGGTGCACCGCTCAAAGCAATCTCTGCATTTTTACCTCCAATGAGTACACAGGATTTTGTGTTGTCGACCAATAATGCGACTGCAGTTTATCCCAATTCGGGAAATCATAAATACGCAGATATTTTTCATGCTCCACTTGGGTTGGACGTATTCTTCGACTATGATGAGGGAATCGCTTACGCTAAGAAAATGAATAAGCCTGTATTTATTGATTTTACAGGTCATGCCTGCGTGAATTGCCGTAAGATGGAAGCAGCAGTTTGGCCTGATAAAGATGTCTTTTCGCATTTGTCCAACGACTATGTGGTAATTCAGCTTTATGTTGATGATAAAACCGATCTAGCTGCGGCCGAACAAAGTATTTCGAAGTCTAGTGGCCATAAAATTGAAACAATTGGTAATAAATGGAGCGATTTACAGGCATCACGCTTCAATGCCAACTCACAACCGTTTTATGTTTTGCTTGATACCAAAGGGAATTTACTGGTTCAACCCCGGGGTGCAGATTATGATTCAAAATCGTTTTCCAACTATCTGGATAGTGGATTAGAAGCTTTCAAGAAAGATAAATTATAGTTATAAAGATTATTACAATTAGAATTCCCTGCTAAAGATATTTATTCTTAGCAGGGAATTTTTGTTTTATCTGTAAAATAGAAATTTAAATGCTATTTCACTTTGAGTAGCCTATTACACGATTTTTACAAGCGGATAAAAAAGTACCATAAACATGGTATATAAAATGCCCTGATAGCGGTATTTTGGGTTCAGCATTCAATAACTAATTTTGTATTCCCGAAAGGAACTTTTAAAGATGACAAAGTTCTTGACTCCCAATTGTTATAAATTAAATGATTAAAAGGAATAAATGAAAAAAAATAGTTATTACATTACACCACGAATTTTATCGGATATAGCATTGTTTTTTTTCTCTGCACGAGTTCAACAAGCGTCTTTGATGAAATTTGCTCTCTCAACAAAAATTAGTCCTAATCCTGCCCTTTCAAATCGAATGCACTGTCATAGCATGTCTTGATGATTTTTAATTTCCAAATAGTCCTTGGTATTTAGTTCGTTGCAACAACTCATAAGGGCAAAAATCATAATACTCTATTTATAAACAAAAGTAAGCACTCACTTGTCAGTTGTCAAACCGACTGAGGGAGCGTCTGCAACAATACAAAAAAATGTATGGTAAAATTATCATTTATCTTAAAAAACGTACTCTCCTTTCCAATTAATTACTTGCAAAAAAAGGGGCTTTTTATCCTGTTTGGGGTCTTGACAACACTGACATTATCAGCTCAGCAACAGACTATCAGTGGTACTATTCTCGACGAAGGGAACAAAGTCTCTGTCATCGGGGCAACCATCAGACTCAAAGGTCAGCAGGGTGGAACAGTTACTGACTCAAAAGGAGATTTTAAACTGAAAGTATCGTCATTGCCCGTAACATTGGTGGTTACTGCTATCGGATATAAATACCAGGAAATTGATGTGTATGAATCCGTTCCGGCTACTTTCTATCTGACCGAAGAAATAAACCGTCTGAATGAAGTGGTGGTAACTGCATTGGGTATCTCCAAAGAAAAAA
>Ga0302209_10000301_pt1 | contig 23289 bp, 19 predicted proteins | sample II_Fen_E3_1_FD_194574 | JGI IMG/M metagenome (GOLD analysis project Ga0302209, IMG submission 194574) | Peat permafrost microbial communities from Stordalen Mire near Abisko, Sweden - II_Fen_E3_1 | ecosystem: Environmental > Terrestrial > Soil > Wetlands > Permafrost | place: Sweden: Abisko...
TTGTTAAATAGGTAGAACTGGCAGTAGCACGACGGTTATTTTGTGCCAGGTTCACAAAAAGGGTATTGTATGCCGGGAAAATCATGCCATAGCCTACTCCCAGAACAATAGCTGTGAAATAGAATAATCCGACGATCAACTGATCATTATAAACCCCGATATTTTTCACCCCAGCTAACAGAAGAAAGCCCAACAAACAAATCAAGGTGCCTGAACTAATGACATGAATCAACCTTCCACGATCAACAAGTTTTCCTGCAAATAGGCGAGAACTTATAAGACCAGTTGCCATCAACGAGAAGAAAACACCCATACCGCTTTTTATTCCTAATTCTTTGCCATAAATAGCCACATACATTACATGTACTATAATGGGATAGTTATTATTTATATTATCTTTGTCCTATCAAACAATGAGAAATATAAACCAATAGTTAATATTTATAATATGAAATTAACTGAAAACAAGCTTAGAATCTGTTATTATTGTAGGGTCTCAACATCGCACCAAGAGTTTTTGCTCCAAAAAGAATGCCTCGACAGAGTGCTAAATAATAGAAATGATGTAATACTCGTTAAGGTGTTTTCTGAAAAATTATCTGGTTATTCAAAAGAGGGTGACAGACCAGCTATGAATGAACTTTTAAAAGCAGTCAGGGCTGGTGAGGTTAACGAAGTCTGGGGATACGATGTTTCCAGAGTGTCAAGAGACAGCATAAATTTACAAATAATATGCAGAACATGTACAGAAAATAATGTTAATGTATATTTCCATACTCAAAATTTAAACACACTTAATCCAGATTTAACAGCAAATCCAATTACAAAAATGTTGATAGGTCTGTTGGGTGAATTTGCTGAACAGGATGGAAAAAATTTCATATCAAAGGGAAAAGCTGGAAAATTAACAAAGTCTAGAGCTGGCAATTATGTAGGGGGTGTGTTACCAATTGGATATAACTATATTAATGATTTGGTTGGTAAGACTAAAAAAATCATCATTGATACCAAAGAAAGAAAGGTTGTTGATTATATCTTTAACGGGTTCGTGTATGAAAGAAAATCACTTTCAAAAATCTGTAATGAATTGAATGTATTGAAAGAGATTGATTCAGATTATCAACCTAAATTAAAAACAGATAATAATAATTTCATGTACTACACATCTGTAATAAGAGCTATTATTTTATGTACTTGGTATGCTAAAGGTGAACGCACTTGGAAAGGTGAAATTATCAAACTGGATGAAAGTTTAATATTCATTTCAATGGTTGATTATAATGCAGCACTTGAACTGTTAAAGGAAAACATAAGGAAAGAAAAACCATCAAAACACCAGTACATTTTAAATGAAAAACTATTTTGTTCATGTGGCGCAAAGATGTTACCAAAAACAACTAAACTGGTAAACTCTTTTGTCTGTAATACCATTCATAACAGAAAAATAAACAAAGGTTTAAATTGTTCCAACGGTAAAAATATTAACGTACAACAGTCTGAAAATGCTGTCTGGAATCTGATTAAAAATAAACTACCTGAATTTAAAATTGAAGTAGGACAGAAGAACAATAAAGAGGCTGAAATTAACGCACAAATAGACCATAACAACCAGTTAATTGATTCAATAAAGGATAACGCCATTACAGGATTAAAAGACGCTAGAAAGAGAACTATAAACACTTTTAATAAATTCGGTGGTGATGATGTTGAATTTGAAACCAGCGTTAAAAATATAGATAATCAAATAAAACAACAGGAAACATCAATTAATGAGTTGTTAAGTTTGAATACAAAATTACAATTTTCGGTTGATAGTCTGGATGTGGCATCTGAAATAGAAAAGAATATACAAGCTATTGAACAGGATAAAAACTTAATTAAATTATATATTAATAAGTTGGTGAGAAAAATTACTGTTGAATCTGGTTTAAATGGTTCTTGGAAAAGTTTGCTTAGAATTGAATGGAATAAAAACATCAATCAAAATCAAGATACATTCCTGTTCTATAAATTTTATGGTAAACAACAAATGTACTATTTTATAGGTTCGGGAACTAATGATATTTCAATTGATTGGAATGGAATAACACAAGCGTTTAATATAAAAGATTCAGATTCAAATGAAAATATTGAATTAACTATTGATAAAATGATGACTGTATTAGACAAATTCTATTGGGATTTTTTAGACAAAATAATGCCTGAAAGGATACTTGATAAATTTCCCCTAATTCGGGAACATGCAGAGTTAATAGAAGATGAAAAATATAATACACCAGTAACTTTTCCTGCTGGGATGTTGGATGTGGTAGGTTATGAAAATAATAAAGAGTATCAGAAAATAAAAAGACTTCACTCAATAGTCACAAGTGGAACTGTAAAATACAAATTTCCAATTAGTTTTGGAATTTCACCCCTTACAATTGTAACACCGTTCAAGTAAGAATAAAACCGCAACAATAAATTAATTCGTGAAAACCATATATATTCTTCGTGAAAAATCCATATAGAATATGGAATAATATTAAAAATATCACAAAAAAGGACACATAGAAAAAGTCAACATACTTTTTTCAACATAACGAATTATATACTATTTAATTAAGGTCAAAAAAAATGCCCTTTCAGGGGTGATTGTTATACCCTGAATTTTAATTTTACTTAACTTTCATAACAATATCAAAAACAGTTATCATTTCCTCTTTCTCACCAACCAGTTTATAATGAATTAACCTATTTAACCATAATTCAAAAGGCACATTCAATATATCGTCTGAATCTAAGTTGTACAAAAAATCCTCTAAACTTAAACCTTCAGATTTACAATATGCTTTAATTGGACTCCATTTTGCTGTAATTTCTGTACGGTGAATATTTGTATCCCATCCCAGCCATTTGTAAATATATGCCTTATTGTTGTTATTCGCTTGTATTTCTTCAACTTTATTATAACATTTTAGTTGGAGTTCACCTTTTGCCTGTTTGAGCAAATAACCCATATTTACAATTCTTTTTCTGGTGGTTGAGTATGGCACTGTAGTATTCGCCAGTCGCACCGTTGAATTTATATCTGGATATGGCATTCGATTTATGACTGGAATTAAATCTGGATTAGCATTTGCCTTTTTTATAAGTTTACCGAAATTAATATTTGAGTCAAGTGCGATTTCTAAATTTGAAATACTATACAGTGACAAGCCCAATCTGTTTGCCATTTCTTTCAAAAAAAAAATTGTATTATATTGAATTCGTTTTGTGGTTTTTGGTTGTTTAATTGGAAGTTTGACATAATCACTTATATTGCTTAACGACTCAATAGTTATGATTTCCTTTGGTGTTTTATAACTCAATACTTCATGATGAACTGCAAATGGTTCATACAACCTTCTATTGTCTAGCGTTATAAAACATTTTCCACTAAATTTCTTATCGTTTTTAGACTTTACTTCTAAAAACCCGAAATCTTGTAAATTACCTGTTCCTTCTTCATCTGGTACAAGTATCCTAAACTCTAGATAATCTTTTATTCGTACGATTCTAAAATCTTCAGTATAAATATCGTTGCTGTTTGGAGACTTAAATATAAACTCTTTTATAAGCTCTTTTTCTTTTGTAATTTCATTATAAATTTGTTCTTCAGTTAATCTATTGTACGCAATTTCATTTATACTATAACAAACCTTCAATGCATCAACACTGTATTTATATTTAATTCCTTGCATATTGTTTTAATCTAAGGTTAATAACTTAAACTGATTATGGTCTCTTAAAAGGCGGATGAGTTAAAATACCGTCTTTAAAACAGCTATAAATAAATCCTAAACCATTCTCAATAAAATAATATATATCATCATTATTGGTAGATGGTAAAAGAAATTCTCCCCACACGTTAACCGCTTCTGTAATTATTGCTTTTCCAATTCCTTGACCTTTCAATTTTGCCTGTGTATACATATGAGCTAACTGAATTCCGTCTTCTCTATCGTGAAATTCAAAACAACTACAAATTAAATTGGAGTTATCAATAGCAAAAATAAATGATACATCTTCATTTAAAAAATAAATCTCATAATTACCAAAACTTTTAAGGTTTTCACATTTCAAGAGTTGACTACCAGTTAATGTTTTCCCAATTTCTAAATTCATAAGATATTAGTTTAATAGTATGTTTTCAATTTCTTCACTTGCGAGCTTTAATGCTTCATTTGTTTTATCTTTTAGTTGTTGAGCTTGTTCTCGGATTGCGGTTATGTGCTCAGCAATTTCTTTTTGTTTTTCAAGTGGTGGAACTGGAATGTTTAAAGACCCAATTTCATCAAAATTTATATTGGCTTGAACTGAAGGTCTTGATAATCTGTCAGTCTGTGTTTTACCTATTATTGAATTTAATATTTCTTTGATGTAATAATTGTTCACACCTTCTAATAAAACAATCCTGGCTAATGCCTGATTAATATTTCCCTCTTTCAAAAATTCAGGCACTAAAACAGTTAATCCAATTGTCCCAGCCATTGAAATTAACAATTCTCCAGCATTTAGTTGAGTTCTTTTTAAAGTTGTTTCGTGAATCTCTCTTTTTATAAAAAGAACATCACTCAAAGATATTGTATCCTTTTTTAAATTAGTTATTCTAATAAATGGAACACCGTTTAGTTCATCAGTGTAAGCTTCTCCTCCAGCTTTAGGAGTTGAACCACTTCCAATATATTGCGTAATTTCATTTAATTTTTTTAGTGGGTATTTTTTACCAATATTTTCATAAAACTTAATGAAGTACTCTCTGTAATACCTTGGGTCTAATCTTCCACCAGAAATATTTTTAAAATAAGTAAAATATGTTCTGTTCTTCAATGTGTTATCTGGTATAATTGGCAAAATTATTCCTAACTCATTTAATATATATTCATTTATAGTAGATAACAATTTTTCCGCCTCTTTATCATTTATCTGTTTTTTGATAATTACTCGGTTAGTAATTTCTAAAATTCGTTTATCTTCTATAATTGGTATTGAAAGTAATGCAGGATAGTCTAATGCTGGTCTTGTTCCACCCGTACTTCTACGACTAGCTAACTTTTCACCAATATCGGAATTCAAAAATGCAGCAAGTGTTTCACTAATTTCTTTTCTGCCTGTTTTTATTACACAAACATGTTGATTAATATTACCTTCAAATCCATCAGGCGCAACAGATGCAACAGCCATTCTACCAACACCAGTAATTTTCACTAATAAATCACCCTCAGAAACTTGGCTTCTTTTGAGCATTCCACTATGTGTTTCTTCATTGATATATTTGCAGTCGTCATATTCTAAAATTCCAGTTGGCGAAAGATTTTGTACTCTTAAAAATGGAATACCATTTTCTTTGTCCGTATAATATTTTTCACTTTCAGTCGTCTTTGGAGTTGCGCCACTAGCCACTTTTAAAACATAATCTCTTAATTTTTTTGGCTTCTTTGCAAGTACTCTCTTTTCTAATTCAATCAATTCAGGAATATAGTAAAATGGGTCTAACCGCTTTTCTATTTCACTTTTTTGTAATATAAATACTCGGCTTTTGTTGAGTGATGTTGAAATTGAATAATCGTTCATTATTTCTCCGTATTATTTATATGACTAATGAATTTTACAAGTTCGACACCTATTTCTTTTAGTTCATTGTTGTTTGTTTCTCTACCTGTAGCATCATAACCAATATCGTCTGCAATTGCCATAAAAATTGGATAGTCATCTAAAATAGTTTGTTTTTTCGAAAAATATATCTCTGTTAGTTCTTCTTTAAATATGTTAAGTTTATCATTAAATGCTGATTGAATAACGGATTTTTCAACTTGAATAATTTCTGTTATTTCTTTTTTACCTGCCTTTGGATTCTGGTCTTTGGCTTCTTTTTCCAGTTTTTTTATTGCTGCGCTTTTTTCCTTTTCCCAATTTTCAACAGTAGCAATATACTTATTATCCAGTTTTATTTTCTCTTTAAGTCTTGTTTTTTGATTTCCAATTTTTTCAGTTTGGTTCACTTTGTGTTTGCGTAAAAACAAGACTGAACTCTTTACACCAGCACCTGTTGCACTAAATGCAGTTTGTGGCAATGATACAACCGCAACAATTCTATACATTTCTTCAATATTATCCCTTACATATTGAGAACTACTATTTGTTAAAACTCCATCTGGTATAACAACCGCCAAATAACCGTTTTCATTTAAAAATTTATGGCATTGCTCTATAAATAATACTTCTGTACTCTGGCTATCACGTAAAATAGATTTACCACTGTTTAACACAGTACTAAGCCAGTCAACTTCTTTCAATGCTAAATTGTATTGATTCATATATGCCTTTTCGGTCTGCTTTATGCTACTTCCGAAAGGTGGATTAGTAATAATGAAATCAAATGAATTATATTTAAACTCCTTATTTCCTGAATTGGTTTGCATATCTGTATCACTCAAAAGTCCGTCCAATGCAATAACATTGGTATGTCCGTCATCATGAATAATCATATTCATTTTAGCCGTTCTTGCTATTTGGTCGTTTATTTCTATACCAAACAAATTTTGAGCTGCGAAATCATGCCAATGATTAAAATGGTCTTTCTCTTCTTTTTTTATGTCATAAAATTCATTAGCTTGTTCTCTTACTTTATCAAGGGCATATAACAAAAAGCCACCACTTCCGCAACTGGTATCAAGAACTTTCGATTTATGGGTAATTGGCAAACATTCAACAATAAATTTCACAATATTTCTAGGAGTGAAAAACTGACCAAAATCTCCACGGAAATAACTACCCATAAAAGTTTCAAAAGCTTTTCCTTTACTATCTAAGTCGGTTTTATTAAGATTTATTCGTTGAAAATACTTTACAATTGTTAGTGTTTCTTGTGCTGAAAGTGTAATACCATCTTTAAAAACTTCTGGTGCTTCTTTTTCACCTATAGCATATATTTTCTTAATGCGAGCTAGTAAATCTTCAGGGTCTTCGTCACGAAAAATTTGAAAATCGTATGGACTACCTGTTTTTCTAGGTTTTCTCTCGTCCCAGATTTTACAAAAAATGAGTTTGTCAAGTTCATCAAAAGCTACACTAGGGTTACGTTGTCCGCCACCCCAAAGTGCTTGATGTGATTGAATGAAAATTTTAGTTAATTCATTTTCACTAACAACTTCAAGTTCAAAAAACTTTTGTTTAATGTTTTCGGTTGGCTCTCCGACAATATCAGTTTTTATGGAATAGGATTCAATTTGCGAAATTCCACCTTTAACATATTTGTATGGTGCTAGTTTATCAATACCAAATTGTGGAACATCTGGAATTTCAATTCTACTTTTTGGTTTTTTATCTGGAACTTCGTAATATTGGTTCTTAATTCTTGAAGTTGTCCAAACATATTTTGCTCCTTCCGCCACTGCGTAACTATAAGCTTGGTCAACTGCTATATTGAATTGTTGGTCTGTAAGGTCTTCTTTTTTGCATTCAACTATAATGTATGTTTCAAAGCAATCATCATCATTATAAACAACTATATCAGCTTCTTTAGTCTCTGAGCCCATCTGTACTGATACAAATTGTTTAATTCTAGTTACTGGATAGCCTGATTTTAATACCAAACTTAAAAAAGTTTCTGCTTGTACCTTTTCTTCAGGATTATTGTAGTTACGTTTTTTATTTTGATGTAAGTATGTTATAAAATTTCTTTCTTCGTCAAAACGAATCAGTTCTTTTTCTATTCCTGTATCAATTAAATCCATTTTGGTTGTTATTTATTAATTTCGCCTCAAAGGTAACAAATATTCATAAAAGAAAATATCGTTTTTAATGTTTCGAAAAATAAAACGACATAATTTTTTAAGTACTACACCAACTAATCGTTCATTTAGTTGGTGTAGTAAATAATTTTACGTATCTTTGTTATCTAAATCAAATGAATATGAATGCGAAAAAATATGTAACTTACCTTCGTTGCTCTACATTGAAACAAAATCTTGGTATTGATGCACAACGGACAATCTGTTCCGATTTTATAGGTTCACATGGAGGCGAAATCGTTTGTGAGTTGGTTGAACATGAATCTGGCAAAGACAACAATCGTATTGAACTAAACAAAGCTCTTGACTTATGTAAAAAACAAGGCTTCACTTTAATGATTGCTAAACTTGACCGTTTGAGCCGTAATATTAGCTTTATATTTCAACTCCGTGATAGTGGAATTAATATTGTTGTTCCGACTTTGCCTGAGCTTAACACTCTAACACTAGGAATTTTCGCTACTATAGCCCAGAATGAGCGTGAAACGATTAGTTTACGGACAAAACAGGCTTTGAAAGAATTGAAATCTAAAGGTGTGGTTTTGGGAATGCCTGATAACTTAAAAAACAATTTGGATGTGGCTGTTAGCAACAGTGTTAGAACTCGAAAAAACAAAGCAATGAACAATGAGAATAATATTAAAGCATCAGCTTTTATCCGTTCGTTGCGGTCAAATAGAATCACTTGGAGTAATGTCTTAATCCAATTAAATCAGAACGGTTTTAAAGCCTCAATGGGTGGGGAATTTAGTTTGATTCAAGCTCAACGTCTATGTAAATAGATTTAATTTTAGAGTTTTCTCACAGATTTTAAAATTATTGAATACTTGAAACGCACTACTGTCTTTTCAGTGTTTTTTGCTTTAAAAATACTTTAATAAATGTCTTTTAAATCATTGATATTCATTATATTACAATATTTTATAATGGATTTTAAAAATCTTTCTCATTCCATTTAACAAAAAGCCCTTGTAATCTACTTATATTCAGATATATAGACCTTGTTTTTTTACTAGGGGTCGGACGGGCACTTTTTATTCATAAATTAGCTTATATTAACTATTATTTACTACTGAAATAGAAGTCAGTTTTAACAAATAGTTTTCAATTTTTATAAATTTTTTTTCATGCCAAACCGTCAACATTATACGACTAATTTAATAATTCTAAATTATTTAGCGGATTATAAAAATTTAACTTTGCCCTACCTACCTACCTACCTACCTACCTACCTACCTACCTACCTACCTACCTACCATAAGTAAGGGGTGTTTTTAAGGGGGGCTGATATATTTATGGGTAGGGAATGTGTAACGAATATTTTTGAAATTAAATTATTAAAAGAACTTAAATTGAAAAGTAATTTTTATTTCCTTTTTGAAAGTAAGACTTTTATGAAATTGTATATCAATTTGCTATGTCTAATAATAAACACCATAATACTACTATTAGCGACATCATTGCGGCTGGTGTTGGTGTATATCCTACAAGTACTCTAACCGAGAATGAAAAGTTTTCAACACATAGTTTATAAATTATTTAAAGGGTTTACATTAATTTGTAAACCTTTTTTGTATTTTTGTTGAAATAAATTTTAACTCAAATATTATGACAACTGAATTTATTATAAGTGGTGTTATTGGATTATTAACAGGTGCAGCAGGTTCTTTGGTTGCCCCATGGATGAATTGGGGAATTAAAAAGAAAGAAATTAAACATCAAGGTAGAATTAATTTAATCAAAGAAGTAAGAATTGAAATACAACAACCAACATTTAATGTCTTTATTTTTAGAACAACACCATTATATTTTCAATTGAAAAAGCATCTTAGTGAAAAACTAAATGAAGAAATTAATATTGATGAGGATGATTTTGAAGCAAACAAAAAATTTGATTATTTTTCTTTTGAAGAAATTCAATATGACTTTAAATGGATGATAATGGAAGAACTAAATTTGATAGCTACTAAATTGAAAATTGAATAATAAATAACAAACAATTTAAATCAATATAATCATGGAAATTAAATTTAATAACATGCCAGTATGCATTAAAACTATTACAGTTGACAGTAAGAAACTAACTAAACAAATGGTTGAACAGATACCATTAGATTATTATGTTTATCATAAAGATGATGATGGTTATGGCTGTTATGGCGTTACAAAACATGATGATGGTACATTATATGAATACTTTTTAAATGGTACAATTATTGGTTTTATAAGTATTAAGACAGCGAATAAGTATGGTATAAATCAATGGGCTCGTCAAACAAATGAAAAGGTTAAGGATTATAGTGGGGAATTTTTAGACATCTTATTTATTGATGAAGAAGGCATACTGAAAAGAACCTATTTAGACGACCTATCACAAAGTGTTATTAAAGAAAAGATAGAACAAATATATATATAGTCAACATATTTTATCCTATAACAAAGGATATTGAAAGAACTAAAACGAATAGAATTAAAAACCTCACAATGTATAGGACAATTGTTTAATAATATGGATATTTATATTGAAAGGCAAGCAGGTGCAGAAATTAAGAACATGCAGTATTCAAAGAATCCATTCGATTTACCTTTAACTATGTCTTATTATACTAATGAAGATAATGTAAGTGCATTTTTCATACCTGATACAGTTTACAATCAACTAAAAGTTGCTGAAATAATTAACAATAATTCAAATTTAAGCTGCATTATAGTTATTGTAAATAATGCTAATTATCAAATTTATGGATATGATAATCGTTATATTTTAAAATCAAATGTCTTATTCAACAAGGTTCTAACTTTAATAAGAAAATCAATAAACGGTGAAAATTTTTCAGTTGACCTTTTAGATTGTATGAGTTAAAACAAAGGTTCAAAATATATAACTTATATTTCTTTTATAGTAAAATGTAGGTGAACTGGTTTGTTTGTCGTTTTGTTTGTTTAAATAATCATAAATATAAATTATATTATGCTATTTATTGTTAGCTTTACTTTTGTAAAGTTCTATATTTCAATTTGATAAATTAAAACAAACCTATTCCATAATAATACTAGTATCATAAGTTGTCAGCATTCCATAGGGAATACCAATCATTAAAAGACTTAATCCGGCATAGAATCCCTTCAACAGAAAGAACCTGTCGAAGGCTAAGGGTTCCTTGATACGTCGTTCGAATGCTTTATCCGATTTGATACTGAAAGCAACCAGTAATCCGAGCATTCCACTCCCAATAGCAGTATAAAAAATGGTATTAAAGCTGTAGGAATCGTGCATAAACAGACTGATCATGGGTCCTATAGCCATAGCCAGATTGTTTGCCACGCCAAAATAGCCCAACCCCTCTCCTCTTCGTGAAGCCGGCATAATATCGACCATCAAGCTGTTACCCGCAGTGGTTACTAATCCAAAAGTAAAGCCATGCACAATACGTAAAAACAAAAACATATTCACGATGGTCGCCAGCGGGTATCCTACAAATGTAAAGACAAAGAGGAAGTACGCTAGAAGATAAATAGGCTTCCTTTTAAAAATATCAAGAATAAATCCAGCAAACGGACGAATAAGTAATGCTGCTAATGTATAGCAAGACAGAACAATACCTACATACGACTTTGAGGTATGGAAATCTTCAATCAAATATAATGGAAGAATAGGAAGCAAGAGATAAAAGGCAAAATAGAGCAGGAAATTACTGACACATGCACTTATAAAAGATTGCGTCCAGAGCTTGTCATGTTGTTGATAAGAAGTTTCATCCATAAAAATAAAATAAACCGGGTTTATCTATACTAATAAGCTTCGTACCGGCAGGAGTATGCATATCAGGGTCAAAACAATCAATGTGTCGGTACGATTATCCAACCGGGAAACAGCTAATTGTTTTAACTTTAACTGAATGTGATGTTTATTTTATAGCAATTAGAAATAGAAGGTTCTTAAATTATTTAGTAACCGGTGGTGTAAACACACGATCAAAGAAAGGATTCTTACTAGATCCGCTGATCGGGATTCCGTATATTGAACTGCAACCGGGCATTAGGTTCAATTCCTGGGCTACCCGCCCCACAGAGAACATAACCCTGCTATCCACACGATGATCAGCAGCCACCGAGCAAGCCGAACCAATGGCAATGCCTACATCCACAGTATTGAGAGCGCATGGCACATTTGAGAAAGTCTTTTTTTCAGCACAGGTATCAAACCCGCAATATCCGCAGTTCAAACCATGGGTTTGTTGTTTTGTTCCTATCAGTATAACTGCTTCTGCCAGCAATATGTTTTTTGCATCCCGGGTAATAAACTTCATTCCTGTTTTCTCGGAATAATCCAGCATGGCTTTCGACAAATAATCAATAGTTTCACCTGTCACCATCATGACTTCGATGATGTCAATCCCTTTCCCTTTAGGGGCAGTACGTGCTGCAGTCATCATTTCATTGGCCACTTGTAGCAGGCGTTCGTGGCGTGTATCCCGTTCGTTGATTAGCATAATGTGTATATTAAAGAACCATAGCCCCTAAAGGGGGATAAGAATTAGAATAATTGTATAGTAATATGATCTAAAAATTTAAAACCGTTTTACCCTATAAACTCCCTTTAGAGGGTTGGGGGTTATTTCATTCCATAAAGTTCCCAACTTTCTCAAGCATCAAATCAGCCAACACTGCATTGGAAGCAATTATTTCTCCTCCGAATATATACTCATTTTTACCACTAAAATCAGTGACTACTCCTCCTGCTTCTTTTACAATCAATGCCCCGGCAGCCACATCCCATGGTTTCAGATCATATTCCCAGAAAGAATCAAACCTTCCGCAAGCCACATAGGCCAGGTCAGTAGCAGCCGAACCAAGACGGCGTACACCACGGGCATTTGTCATCGTCCATTTCAGAAGTTCCAGGTATTCATCCAATTTACTGAAATCATTATACGGAAAACCGGTTGCCAGCAAAGCATCGTGAATATCATTCCGTTCTGATACCTTGATGGGGTTGCCATTCAAAAATGCACCACCATCTTTCCACGCATAAAAACATTCATCACGACCCACTTCATACACAACACCCAATACCAGCTCATCATACTCCATCAACCCTATGCTGACTGCGTAAACAGGAACACCCTGAATAAAATTTGTCGTTCCATCCAACGGATCGATCACCCAGTTATACCGTTCACCGTGCTTTGTAGAAGTTCCTTCCTCGGCAATAAAGCCCGATTCAGGCAATACTTCCCGCAACCCGGCAATAATACGTTGTTCAGAAGTGCGGTCAACATAACTCACTAAATCATGTAACCCCTTTGTTTCTATTCGTAAAGGGTCAAAATTTTTACGCTCTTCAGCCATAAACTTTCCGGCTGACCGGGCAATATCACAGGTAAATAAACAAAGATGCTTGTTTGAAGGCAACATAATTTCTAGATTTATAAAGTGAATACAAAGTTATAACTTTCAGGATGAACTACCAAGGGATATCCAGATATTGTTTGAAATCTGAAGTTTATTGAACAATTCACATCTAAAAATTAAATATCAGCAGGGTAAAACTATTGAGTCAGGCTTGTTTTCTTAACCCGTCTAATTCGAGGAATTTCAAATTTTAATACTCAATCTTCAACAAATTGCTCTTTAGCAACTATTAAATCAGCATTAATTGTTTTATTGTTATAATATTAAACTGAATACTGCCCTAAAGAATTCAACAAAAAAAACCGAACAATACTGACAATTGTTTCAGTTTTGTTCGGTTTCTTTATGTATTGGTTTACTGAACCTGAGTTCAATAAAATTTATTTCATCAACGATGCAATCCCTTCTTTCAACGATGTAATCTTACTTTCAGCATCCGCCTGTTTTTTACGCTCTGCGTCCACTACTTCAGGTTTTGCATTGGCCACAAATCTTTCGTTACTAAGCTTTTTGGCTACTGATGCAAGAAATCCCTGATAGTAAAGAATATCGGCTTCCATTTTCTCAATTTCTTCTTTCACATTGATCAGGCTCCCCATCGGAATGGCAAATTCAGTAGTACCCACCAGGAATGAAATGGAACCGGGAGCTTTCTCAGTAACCGGTTGAATGCTTTCCAGGTTACCCAGCTTTATAATAATGGCATTCATTTCAATATTGTGACCCCCAATGACCTGCAGATTCAGATGTTCCTTGTTTGGGATATTCTTTTGCAAGCGAACCGCCCGTATCCCGGCAATGATTTCTTTCGCATATTCAACATTTGAAATCAATACTTCGTTTACTTCCCCTGCTTTTGGTTGCAACTGGATCATGATACTCTCACAGTCCTTACGTTCTTCCAGTGCCTGCCAGAGCTCCTCAGTGATAAACGGCATGAAAGGGTGCAATACCTTCAACAATGTATCAAAAAAGCCAAGGGTAGCGTCATAGGTTGTGCAGTCAATAGGTTGAAGATAGACAGGTTTTGCCATTTCCAGGTACCATGCTGAGAATTCATCCCAGAAAAGTTTATAAACCGCCATCAATGCTTCCGACAAGCGGTATTTTTCAAACAGGTCTTCTATTTCTAGCAGTGTTTTCCCCAGTTGTGCTTTAAACCATTCCACTGCCAGGCGAGCTGATTCAGGCTGAGGGATATCGGCTACCTCCCACCCTTTTACCAGGCGGAATGCATTCCATATTTTATTATTGAAGTTACGACCTTGCTCGCACAGGTTGTCATCAAATGGCAAATCATTTCCGGCAGGTGATGTAAGCATCATGCCCAACCGAACCGCATCAGCCCCATAGTGTTCAATCAGGACAAGGGGATCGGGTGAGTTACCCAATGATTTGGACATCTTGCGTCCTTGTTTATCACGTACAATTCCTGTCAGGTAGACATTCTTAAAAGGCAACTCTTTTCGGAATTCATATCCCGCAATGATCATACGTGCCACCCAGAAGAATAGAATATCAGGGCCTGTAACTAAATCATTTGTAGGATAATAATATTTGATATCTTCATTATCAGGATGATTAATGCCGTCGAATACGGATATCGGCCACAACCACGAAGAGAACCAGGTATCCAGCACATCTTCGTCCTGGCGCAAATCCTCAATCGCCAATGGATAATTCACCACCAACAATGCTTTTTGGTAAGCTTCTTCGAGAGTCCCTGCCACAACATATCCTCCCTGTGGAAGGAAATACGCAGGAATCCTGTGTCCCCACCAAAGCTGGCGGGAAATACACCAGTCCTTCACATTTTCCATCCAGTGACGGTAGGTGTTTTTGAATTTTGGAGGATATAGTTTGATATCATCTTCCATGACTGCTTTGAGTGCCGGTTTGGCCAACTCTTCCATTTTCATAAACCACTGCATCGATAGCTTTGGTTCAATCACCGTATCTGTACGTTCCGAAAAACCTACTTTGTTGGTATAAGGTTCCGTCTTTTCAAGCAAACCTGCTGCTTTCAGGTCTTTTTCAATTTGTTTGCGGACATCAAACCGGTCCATTCCGGCATATTGCACGCCGTTTTCATTCAAAGTCCCGTTATCATTAAAGATATCGATAGATGGCAAATTGTATTTTTCGCCCAGCATATAATCATTCACATCATGAGCCGGGGTTACTTTCAGGCAACCGGTTCCGAATTCAATATCCACATAGTCATCTTCAATAACCGGAATCACCCGTCCGATCAATGGGACAATTACTTTTTTACCACGCAGATACGCATTTTTAGGATCATTCGGATTGATACACATAGCGGTATCGCCCATGATGGTTTCAGGGCGGGTAGTTGCAACCACCGCAAAACCATCTTCACCCTCAATCTTATATTTCAGGTAAAATAATTTACCCTGCTGTTCTTTAAAAATTACTTCTTCGTCCGACAAAGCAGTCAATGCCTTCGGGTCCCAGTTTACCATGCGTACTCCACGGTAGATTTTTCCTTTGTTGTGCAGGTCGCAGAATACTTTGATCACACTCGAAGAAAATGCTTCGTCCATGGTGAAAGCCGTACGGTCCCAGTCACACGAAGCGCCCAGTTTTTTTAATTGTTCGAGGATGATGCCACCATGCTTTTCTTTCCATTTCCAGGCTTCTTTCAGGAATTCTTCGCGTGACATATCGGCTTTTGTTTTTCCTTCAGCAGCCAGTTTACCCACCACCTTAGCCTCTGTAGCTATGGAAGCATGGTCGGTTCCCGGAACCCAGCAGGCATTCTTTCCCTGCATACGTGCCCGTCTGACCAGAATATCCTGAATAGTATTGTTCAGCATATGGCCCATGTGCAATACACCAGTAACATTAGGCGGTGGAATGACAATGGTATAGGGTTCACGTCCGTCAGGCTGTGATTTAAAAAAACCATTGTCTAACCAGTACTTATACCATTTCGATTCGATGTCAGTGGGATTGTATTTGCTTGCGAGTTCCATATCTTTTATTTACAATTTTTATTTACAATTTACGAAATGAAGACCGATTCAATAGATATCTGTTGTTTTTCAGACCTATAACTTTCACTTTCATTCCTTAAAACGGAATGCAAAGGTAAGAAAAAAAAGACAATCAGGAAAAACTAAATACTGATAAGATATTTTAGTTGTGTAAGGCCAAACTGAAGGATATAAGGTATCCCGAAACAGGGTAAAACTTAAAACAGGAGAGAAAGTATAGAAAAGTATCTGGATGGCAAAGAAAAGCCCAAGGATTAGGTAGGGTAAACCGTTCGCATGGATACTTACAGGGAATAAAAAATAACGAGAAATAAAAAACAGAGAAACAAAGAAACAAAAGTGGAGTGTTCAAAACACGGAGTGAATTCTCAGTAAAATAAATAAATTTTTACCAGAGAATAAGAAGTTACATATTTCGTAGTTTTACCGGTTCTTTGCTAAAAATAGCCGTTAACTCAGGGATTCCAAGAAACCTACGTGTTAAAACCCTGTAAACCAGACGACCCAACATATAAAACATAAAAGCAGTAGTAAAACCAGCTAATACATCAATTACATAATGTGCCTGTATGTACACTGTGGAAGTAACTAATGCCAAATAAAACGGGAATATGAATGTCAACAAAAGATATTGACGGTTCTTTAGAACCATAAAGATAATTAATGTTGAAATACCAACGTGAGAACTCGGAAATGCAGCAGTGGGTCTCTCTCCTACTTGTTGGGTATTTTGAACCATTTGAGAGAAAAATCCGGAGTTATTACCAATAGACGATAATGTTTGATGTTTGTCAAAATAGAAACCTATATTTGGGAAAATTCCTGAATTTACCTGATCCAATCCTATCGCCTGATAATAGTATTGAGGTCCCGCTGTTGGGAAAAGGATATAAATGAGGTAATAGCAAAAGAACGAAAATAGTACAATAAAGAAAAAAGGTTCAAATAGATTTTTATTTTTCAGATAAAAGTACATACTCGTCACAACAATCAATGGATAATATGACAGATAACCCATATTTAGTATCTCACCAAACCAATGCTGAGGGTAATTCTGAATAAATACAAGTGCTGGCTGAAATCCAAATATACTTTGTTCCAAACCGGCTAGAAGATGGTCGTAATTTGGAATCATCCGATTTATATCAAAGGTCTCAGGATACCAATACACAAGGAGTGCACCGATAAAGGCAAAACGGGAGAACCGAACCACCCACCAGTTCTTTATTGAATTGAAATATGCAAGGACAATAATTACCAGAACCATTAATAACCGCACTCTTAATAATTCTGTAATAACAGGTAAGCCTGGCTTTAAAAATAAAATAATCAACGAAGTGATTAAAATATAAATAAAAGTCAATTTCTCGACTGCAAAAAAACGTATAGAACTATTATGGGTCATTTTTATCGAACAAAGTAAGTATTACAGAATCTATCTTTCTTATAAGCCGCTAATAATACTGAATCTATATAACTCACTATATTTCTGTTATATATTAAATCCTGTTTATTAACTATAAAAAAATGTGGCTACAAAGATACAACATTTATAATAAACAAGACAACAAATCCGACGTTGAAATTATTTTTTATTTCATTTTTATGGAGTTTATATTAAATTCGTATTAAGTTATACCAATTTTCGAAAAGAAAAAGCAACTGTATTTTTACAATTAAAGAGTAAATTTCTTAATTTTAATTGCAGAAACGAATACAGTACACGGTTACAGAATAGTGTTATATGAATCTGGTACATGGAAATATGAAAAGTATTTATTAGATTTGCAATCTTTAGAATGAAAATGGGGTATTGCATCTTGCGTTTTACAAAACATTTAATAAATAGCCACACTATATTACATGACTAATACTGATGAAGACAATTTGAAAACTTTCGGAATCTTCAACGATAGTTTCCCTCCAATTATGGATGGGGTTTCATTAGCGGCACAAAATTATGCCTATTGGTTACACAAAAAAAAACAATCTGTTTGTGTTATCACCCCTAAGTCACCACATTATTCAGATAACGAACCATATCCAATTTACAGGTATACTTCCGTGCCGATTATAGGTAGGGAGCCCTATCGAATAGGTCTTCCGGACATTGATTTCCAGTTTAAAACAGAAATTGAACATATTTCTTTCGGATTGGTACACGCTCATTGCCCGTTTAGTTCCGGAAGGTTGGCATTAAGCATTGCAAAAAAACAGAATATCCCTTTTGTAGCAACATTCCACTCCAAATACAGGGATGACTTTGAACACTCTGTTTACAATAAATTTATTGCCAAGCAAATGACCAATGAAATAATCAGGTTCTTTGAGAAAGCAGATGAAGTGTGGATTCCGCAAGCTTCCGTGGAAGAAACCATCCGGCAATACGGATTCAAAGGGAAAGTGGAAATAGTGGACAACGGAAATGACTTTGCAACAAATAAACCTATCGGGCCAATAATAAAAGAGGCAAGGAAAAAATTAAATATAAGTGACACCGAGATGGTTTTTCTTTTTGTAGGCCAACATATCTGGGAGAAGAACACCCGGTTAATCGTAGAATCACTTGCAATGATTAAAGACCTGCCATTTAAAATGTTTTTTATTGGGGTTGGGTATGCTGCTTCAGATTTAAAGCAATTGGCGGAAGAGCTGGGTTTAAGCGATAAAGTGAAATTTGTAGGCATGATTTCCGACCGGGATAAACTAAGGCAATACTATGCCGCAGCCGATTTATTCTTGTTTCCATCTATTTATGACAATGCTCCCCTGGTGATTCGGGAAGCAGGTGCCATGCATACACCATCCATATTAGTGGAAGGTTCTTCCTCCGCTGAAAACATAACCGACAATTTCAATGGCTTTCTGGTTAAGAATTCGGTTAATTCATTTGCTGATAAATTACGGGAATTAATGGGTTCACCCGATAAAATTCATGAGGTTGGTGCAAATGCCTCCCGAAGCATTGCCCGCTCCTGGGAAAGTGTTATGGAGGAAGTGCTGGACAGATATAAAAAACTAATGGAGAGAAAATGGAGAAAATAGTGCAACCTATAACAACTAACAAAAAAGCTGCTAAGCCATTTAAAACTTATCAGGTTCTCATCCCTGTTTTACTCGGGTTATTTGTTATTGGCTGGCTTTTCCTGGATGAATTTAATCCAAAAGTCTTTCTCTCTTTTAAATTTAATATTTTCAGCGCACTGTTTATTGTCCTGGCATTTTTCTTAATGTTCATGAGGGATTTCGGCATGATGTGGCGTTTCAGGCTGCTTACCGACAAAGAATTATCATGGAAACAAGCTTTTCATATTAATGTGCTAAGTGAATTTACCTCGGCAGTGACTCCGGCAGCTGTGGGTGGCTCCAGTCTTGTTGTTATTTTTCTGATAAAAGAAGGAATAAACGCCGGTAGAAGTACAACCATCATGTTCGTGAATTTATTCCTGGATGAATTGTTTTTTCTGGTTGTTTGTCCTATTTTATTCCTTTTCATACCTATCAACCAACTTTTTAATTCTTCATCAATCATTGTATCTTCGTTTGCCTATGTTTTCACCGGGCTTTATTTTACAAGGCTCGTATGGACAAGCATCATGTTCATTGGAATTTTCAAACGTCCGGATTGGATAAAGCATATCCTGTTGGCCCTTTTCAAACTTCCGGTGTTACGCAGGTGGTACTCTAATGTAGAGTTTCTGACCAACAACCTGGTACAAGCATCACTCGATATTGGAAACCGTTCCTATCTATTCTGGTTTAAAGCATTTGGAATGACCTTGCTTACCTGGTCTTCCCGGTTCCTGGTTGTGAATGCTGTATTTATGGCTTTTAATCCTGAAAATATTAATCATTTAGTAGTTTTTGCACGTCAACTTATTCTTTGGTTATTTATGGTGGTCAGTCCTACTCCCGGTGGCAGTGGAGTAAGCGAATATGCATTCAAGGAGTATTACAGTGACATTTTTTCATCCAGGTACTCTGAGAGTGCTATCATCTTTGTCACATTGATTTGGAGACTCATCAGTTATTACTTATATCTTTTACTTGGATTACTGGTCATCCCAAATTGGATTAAAAAATCATTTTCCAGAGATAGTTCATCCCAGGAAAACAATCCCAAACAAATATAAATACTACGAAACAAAGTCAAATACAAATTGAATATTGGATTTCGATTTTGCATTACCAACATTAATGCTTTATCTTTGCGGTTCTAATGATAATTATTTAAGAATGATTAAAAAACTATTTTTCACCGCTGCTCTTTTACTCACAATAAACATAGGATTTGCCTGTACAAACTTTTTAGTAGGAAAGGCTGCTACTCTCGACGGTTCTACGTTGATCAGCTATAATGCTGATTCTTACTTTTTATTTGGTGCTTTATATCATTATCCCGCCGCCACGTATCCGGAAGGTTCTATGCTCGATGTGCATGATTGGGACTCAGGAAAACTCCTTGGAAAGATAAAACAAGTTGATAAAACCTACTCTGTAATCGGTAATATAAACGAACATCAGGTTAGTATTGGCGAAACCACATTTGGCGGCCGCCCTGAATTAGTTGATACTACCGCTGTCATGGATTACGGAAGTTTAATTTATATTGCTCTTCAACGTTCCAAAACATCACGGGAAGCTATCAAAGTAATGACTGACCTGGTAGCTGAATATGGATATTGCAGTGAAGGCGAATCATTCTCAGTTGCCGATCCGAATGAAGTATGGATACTGGAAATGGTTGGTAAAGGAGCTAATAATAAAGGAGCAGTTTGGGTAGCCCAACGAATCCCGGATGATTGCGTATGTGCACATGCCAATCAGGCTCGCATTACCACTTTCCCTTACGATGACAAGAACAATTGCATGTATGCTGAGGATGTCATTGCTTTTGCCCGTGAAAAAGGCTATTTCAAAGGAAAGAACAAAGATTTCAGTTTTTCTGACACCTACGCTCCACTTGACTATGTCGCATTACGGGCCTGCGAAGCCCGCGTATGGTCATTCTTTCGCAAAGTTGACCCGGCTATGGATAAATACATTACGTACATCAAAGGAGAAACTACTGAAAGAATGCCGCTATGGATAAAACCTACCTTCAAACTTACAGCACAGAAACTGAAAGAATACATGCGCGACCAATACGAAGGAACTGAACTTGATATGACTAAAGGATTGGCTGCAGGACCTTTTGGAAGCAAACTTCGTTGCAGTCCGTTGACTTTTAAAGTCGACAGTGTGGAATATGTTCATGAGCGTCCGGTAGCCACCCAACAAACCGGTTTTACGTTTGTGGCACAAATGCGCAGCTGGCTTCCTGATTACATAGGAGGAATTCTGTGGTTTGGAGTAGATGATGCTGCAACCGGCCTGTATGTTCCCATGTATTGTGGCATTAACCGCGTACCGGAGTGTTATCGTCAGGATAATGGAAGCTTATTGGAGTATTCTGCAACATCAGCATTCTGGACCTATAACTGGGTGGCAAACTATGCATATAGCAAATACTCATACATGATGCCCGACATTAAAAAAGTACAGTCAAAATGGGAAGAAGACTTTAATTCACTGGTACCTGCCATGGATAAAGTAGCGATAGGAATGACAGAGGCAGATGCTCGCGTCTTTCTTTCTGAGTTTAGTGTTTCTCAGGCCGAGAACTCAACTGCCGCCTGGAAAAAGTTAGGGGAATATCTGTTGGTAAAATACATGGATGGCAATATAAAGGCCGAAAAGAATGGCAAATTTATTCAAAATGAATATAAGATACCAACAACAATTATTCGTGCCGGCTATCCTGACGATTATTTACGTCAAATGGTAAAAGAAAACCCCGGATTAAGGGTAAAATCCCAACAGGAATTAAACAACCGGAAATAACAACCGGCTAATTTTAAATAGGGAAAAGAGAAATAATTCATAAAGAATCATTTCTCTTTTTTTTGTCTATAGCTTTCTATACTACACAAACTTTAAGCGATTTAATCTGTTTAATTCAATAGGAACTACAATCACACTCTGGTGAGTTATTTTTTTTCTAAATAATCAAATCTATGAAAGTCGTTATTTTTGGTGCAAATGGTAAAACAGGCATCCTGTTAGTTGAACAGGCATTGGTCAAGGGACATCAGGTCATTGCCTATATTCGCCGGCCCGAATCAATACTGATTGAGAACCCAAAATTAAAAGTGGTGGTAGGAAATCTGAATGAACTCCTTAAAATGAAAGATGCCATTACAGGAACAGATGCATGCATATCGGCTTTGGGAGGCGGGTCGCTGACAAAACATTCGGCTGAAATTATAGTTGGGATTAAAAATATTATCTCCATCATGGAAATAGCAAAGGTTCCCCGGTTTATCTATTTATCCAGCCTGGGTGCCGGCGAAAGTCTCTACCTGATTCCGCAACCATTAAGATTCTTTTTATCCAACATTTTTCTACGGGTGCCACTCGCAGATCATAATACGAACGAGAGTACGATCATGAAAAGTAAACTCCAATGGACTTTAGTTCGTCCGGGAAGCCTGACAGACGGCCAGTTAACCGGCGATTTAAAACATGGCAGTGAAAAAACAATGATAAAAGGAGGTGCTTCTATTTCCAGGTCAAATGTTGCTTCATTTGTGATACAACAACTTACCGACACCAGTTATCTTCAAAAAGCAGTCTGGCTTTACGAATAATAATTTAGAACTGATATATTCAGAGGATTACCGGAAGTAATCCTCTTTTTTTATTCCTATATTTCAATTCTAGGCCGTTCAGCCTTCAGCAAAGCGTTTTAGAATAAATAGTTTTCCTTAAATCCCTAAATTCACGAAAGCTCACACCTCAGTTTAATATTTTGAGATAGAATAAAGAAGATGGAGATTTTTCATGTTTTGAATTGGGTCTTGCGAGTTCCGGTTAGTATTCGCGCAAAGCTCTGTTAAAAGGAGTATTTTAAAACGTTAAGACGACATCTTTTAAAAAGAATCCGGCAGTACCCGAAGTGTGATATTTTTCGCTTTGACCTCCAATAAAACAGGGTATACATT
>Ga0302209_10000303_pt1 | contig 23270 bp, 25 predicted proteins | sample II_Fen_E3_1_FD_194574 | JGI IMG/M metagenome (GOLD analysis project Ga0302209, IMG submission 194574) | Peat permafrost microbial communities from Stordalen Mire near Abisko, Sweden - II_Fen_E3_1 | ecosystem: Environmental > Terrestrial > Soil > Wetlands > Permafrost | place: Sweden: Abisko...
GCGGAACATTTCAAACTCTTTATTCTTCCAGAAGATCCGGTCTTAGTCGCTTCGTTCTTTCCACCGATTGCTGATGATTCCATTCGTCCACCTTGGCCTGATGTCCGGAGAGCAATATATCGGGTACTTTCCAACCCTTGTAATCAGCAGGACGGGTATATACCGGTGGTGCCAGCAGGTTGTCCTGAAACGAATCGGACAATGCTGATTGTTCATCCCCGATTGCACCCGGTATCAGGCGCACAATGGCATCCGTCATCATGGCTGCGGGTAATTCTCCACCGGTAAGCACAAAGTCGCCAATGGATATTTCACGGGTGATCAGATGTTCACGGATGCGGTGGTCGATCCCTTTGTAGTGTCCGCAAAGTATGATCAGGTTGCCCGACATGGACAGGTTGTTTGCCATTTTCTGGTCAAATTTCTCGCCATCTGGTGACGTATAGATCACCTCGTCATAATCACGTTCGCTTTTCAGCAAGGTAATGATCCGGTCGATGGGTTCGATTTGCATCACCATCCCGGCACTGAACCCAAAGGCATAGTCGTCCACCCGTCGGGTTTTGCTGGTGCTGTATTCCCGCAAATTGTGGACATGGATCTCCACCAGCCCTTTTTCTCTGGCACGTTTCACTATGGAATAATTCAACGGGCTTTCCAATAACTCTGGTACGGCAGATATAATATCGATTCGCATGATTTTTTGTTTAAAAATGAATGTGCAAAGGTAGAAAAATTGTACCAATTAGTTGATCGGGTGAATTTGTTCTTTGGGGAAAACAGGGAAGGGAAATTTTTTGTCAAGGAATTTAAATAGAGTCAACAAGAAAAAGACTAATATCTCGTATTTATTTAACATTGGAATGCTGTTTCTTTTCTCCTTTTTCATAGTGTCATCTGTCCATAGTTCCGAGGGGGTTCGGAGGGGGTTGGGAGGGGGTATCGAGGGGGTTCGGAGGGGTATGTCCCTCTGAACCCCCTCGCAACCCCCACTAAAGTCTCTCCAATTCCTCTTTATACTTAATACAGGTGTATGGCAAGTTCTGTTGGATTGATATTGACGAAAGACAAATGACAAAAGATCAAAGATTAAAGATCAAAGTCAAAAGTTCCTGACATCTCCATGTTCTTCAGGAAATTCGGATCTTTCTCCACGACATATCCGGCTGAACCCCTAAAAGAAATCCTGAATAAATTGAATGTATCCGTTAATAGGAAAGTGATTGGATAGCAAAGGGACATAGGATGAATGGTACTGGAAATGCAGACGTCAGAAGCCTTGAGTGGAAATGATCCATTCTCCGGGTATTAAATACGCACTACGGTTCATAGGGTGTTTAGAGGTTGGAAGCCATCCATTTGCGGAGTACCTCGGGTTTCATTCCACGCCTTGCAGCATAACCGGTAAATTGTTCTTCATCTACTTTGCCGATCATGAAGTATTTCGACTGTGGATGGGCAAAATACAACCCGCACACGGAAGCATTTGGGAACATGGCCCCGTTTTCTGTAAGGGTAATGCCTATGTCATTGAACCGGATGAGCGGATCGAGTGTGAAAATGATGGACTGGTCGGGCAGGGATGGATAACCCACAGCAGGACGAATTCCTTTGTAAAGAGTTTTGAGCATATCCTTTACGGACAGGTCCTCGTCAGGAGCATAGCCCCAGTACTTTTTGCGTACCTGGGTGTGGAGCCACTCGGCAGTAGCTTCCGCCAACCGGTCGGAGAGGGTTTTGACCAGGATCGAGTCGTACATGTTGTCGTCTTTTTCAAATATTGCGGCAAAATCCTCCACACCCTGGATGGTGGTGGCAAATACCCCGACATAATCGTTTTCTGAAGCCACGAAATCGGCAAGCGAATAGCAGAATCCATCCGTGGAAGGATGTTGCTGGCGAAGGGTGGGGATGACCACTGTTTTGTCTTTGTCCACAATATAAATATCATCATTTTTGGCATAACCGGGAAACATACCGAAACTGGCATTGATATGCACTACTTTTTCATCCTTAAAACGGCGAAGCATTGCCTGTGCATCCTTGAATAACTTCAGGGCCTCTTCCGCTTTAGGCCTGTCGGTTTCGGGGAATTGTTGCAACCAGGTCATTTTGCACGACTCGCAATCGTGTATCGTTTCAATACCTTCGTAACGACCGGACATGCGCCAGGCCATAAAGAAAAAGGTCCAGTCGATATACGTGACAATTTCGCTTAAGTCAATATTTTTGAGTTGAATGATGCCGAGAGTCGCTGGTTTTACAGGAATATAGCTCATAGGAAAGGGTTTGAAGGGTTTGAAAGTTTAAAGAGTTTGAATGTTTGAAAAGTTTAAAGAGTTTAAAGAGTTTGAGGGTTGAAGTAAACTGTTTTGCTCTTCGTACAAAAAACTTAACTAGTTAAACACAAAAATAGATGAAAAAGTTGTAAGTTTGCGGCTTAAGAATTTAAACATTAAACATATCATCATGAAACAGTTCTTTCTTGCCTTCGCAATCCTGGTTACCACATTTGTAACTGCTCAAACCAAAACCGATACTGAAGCATCCAATGCACCGATGGTGATCACAACCTTCGACACTATCAAATTACTGGCACCCGACACCTTGGGTGGTATGCCGCTTATGAAGGCCATCTCCCGTCGCAAAACAGACCGCCAGTTTGAAACACGGAATCTTACTTTAAAGCATCTATCTGAAGTGCTTTGGGTAGCCAACGGAATCAATCGTGCAAATGGAAAACGTACTGTTCCTTCCTCCATGGGCAGGTATCCGTTGCAAACGTATGCCGTGCTGGCCAATGGCATTTATTTCTATAATCCGGCGAAACATCAACTGGAACCGCTTGTAAAAGGTGATTTCCGTAGCCTGGCAGGCAAACAGACCTTTGTAGATACGGCACCGCTTAATTTGCTTTTCATTGCCAAAGGAAAAACTGCTACCGACAATTTTAGCGCATCCCTTGAAGATTCCGGATATTGCTGTCAGAACGTATACCTGTATTGTGCTTCCGAAGGAATGAAATGCGTGGTACGGGCAGGTGCCAAAGAAGTGGAACTATTAAAAGCCATGAACCTGGGCGATAATTATAAGTTTATAATTGCACAGACAGTTGGATATTGATAACTGATTTCCCACAGATAAAAATAAAGAGATTTCCCGCAGATAACACAGATTTTCGCAGATTTATTTTCTGCGTATTCTGCGTTATCTGCGGGAAATCTCTTTATTATAAAGTGGGGATACTCATTCCTGTTATCTTGCGGTACAGGTCAAGCGCATAGATATCGGTCATGCCTGAGATATAATCCAACACCGCCATGATTTTGCCATACACGGAAGGACTATTTGTTTCATATTGCTCAGGGATACGCATAAGCAATTGTTGCGAATAGGCTTTTTCGGGATTCAACACGGCTTTGACAAGATTTTCAAGAAGTGTGAGGATAATTTTATACCCCGCCAGTTCAATATCCAGCACTTCGGACGAGCGGTATATTTTTTTCAGTGCCATCAACTCGCAGCTTTTATAGGCATCTGCCGATTGTTTTGGAAGCTGCTTGATAAGCGAAAGCGTGAATGTTCCATTTAGTATGGCTTCTTCGTTTTCAGCAAAAACAATCGAACACTGGTCGATTAACTGTCCGATAACCGAAGAACGCAGGTAAGAAATCTGTTCGTTGACATCAGTAACCATATTCATGGTTTCCATTCTACGGGCTTTACGCTCATCGTCAAAAAAGCCCAGGAATAGGTTCTTTGTTTCATCGGAAGTAAGTATCTTCAACTTATGAGCATCTTCTATATCCATGATCTGATAACAAATGTCATCGGCTGCTTCCACAAGATATACCAGGGGATGACGGGCATAGCGATCGGGATTATCCGCTAACCGTGGAATACCCAGTTCTGCAGCAATCTTATTGAAATCGGCTTTCTCTGAATCAAAGAACCCGAACTTCTGCTTTTTAGGATCCGAATAAATGGACGAATAGGGGTACTTTACAATGGATGCCAGTGTGCTGTAAGTCAATACGAAACCTCCGGGCCTACGCCCATTGAACTGATGCGTCAACAGGCGGAAGGCATTTGCATTGCCTTCGAAACAGGTACAATCTTTCCACTCCTCAGCAGTCATAACACTCTTCAGATCCTGTACATTTCCTTCCGAAAAGAACGTGGCAATGGCCCTTTCACCTGAATGTCCAAATGGAGGGTTACCAAGGTCGTGTGCCAGGCAGGCGGCAGAAACAATGGAACCTATTTCATCCAGAAAAGGGGATACTACTTCATTTTTTCTATGAATCCGGTGGGCTACATTCACACCCAATGATCGTCCCACACAGGCTACCTCCAGGCTATGGGTAAGGCGGTTGTGAACAAAGACGCTTCCCGGGAGCGGAAAGACCTGTGTCTTATTCTGTAGACGGCGGAAAGGGGCGGAGAAAATCAACCGGTCGTAATCGCGTTGAAACTCACTGCGGTCATCAGCTTTTGTGGCATGATAAGCTTCCTGACCGAAGCGCTTGGTAGAAAGAAGTTGATTCCAGTTCATTATTAAATTGATATTATTTTCAATGATATGATCTTTGATGATATTATTCTTAAATATTTAATATCGAGAAGCTAATACTTATCCGGGCATATGATATTGCTTCAACTGAGCTCGTAGTTCCTTGCTTTTGTCATTGGTAACTTTGTCCATCAGTTTCCAGAAATGAATGCCATGATTCATTTCCTTCGTATGGCAGAGCTCGTGCAGGATTACATAATCAATAAGGTGGGCAGGCAGGAGCATCAGGTAAAGCGACAAATTAATGCTTTTCTCACGGGAGCAACTGCCCCAACGGGTCTTACTGGACTGAATCTTTACACCGGTAAAATTGAATTTGAATATGTCTGACAAGTGTTTAGTGCGATCGGGTAGAAGGCGCTTAGCCTCTTTACGCATGAAATAGCTTATCCCATTCCAGAAGTATTCCTGAGTCTGAACATCCAAACAATTAGTGCCATGCGGGAATTCTATATTCAGGGTATTGTTCTTTAAGGCAAAATAAATATTCTTGCGTTCACTGGCTTTTACTTCAACTTTGAATGTCAGGGTTTGAAGTTGTGACTTTTCATTAATGAGGATATTGCTTTTCTGGAGCCCTTTTTCTAACTTCTCCTGTTTCTGGATAAGCTTGATACGAATGGAATTGATAAATTTCATAGCCTCTTCCTGGGATGACCTGACTGGCATAGTAACCCGTAACCCTGAAGGTAAAATCCGGACACGAATATGTTTTGACCGCTCGTTTTGAGCGAATTCAATGGTACCTAATTCTGTATCTGTGATCATATGGATATAAAAAAATGCAGGATTTGAAAAAAAGCAATACAAAGGTACATTTTTTTTGAACAGGAAATAGGAGTTTATTGCCTGAAACGAATAACTTTGTACAAAATTTGGAAAATACGGAAACCGGTAAAACAGGAGGGTAATTTCCGACAGACTTTAACCGGTATCCAATAACTGATAACAGAAATGATTCAAGCAAAGAATATCCATAAGAGCTTTGGGGAACTCGAGGTGCTTAAAGGCGTTGATTTGGACGTAAAGAAGGGCGAAATAGTATCAATTGTCGGTCCAAGTGGGGCCGGTAAAACAACATTGCTCCAGATACTGGGTACTCTGGATAAACCCAATGTGGGTGAGGTATTGGTGGATGGGATAGATTTCAGCAAATTGGGGGAAAGGGACCTGGCTGCTTTCCGAAACAAGCATATCGGGTTTATCTTTCAGTTTCATCAACTGCTCCCTGAATTCACGGCGCTGGAAAACGTTATGATACCGGCATTAATTGCCAGGAAAGATCAGAAGAAAACGGCTGAAAAGGCCAAAGAAATACTGGCATACCTGAAGCTCACCGACCGCATGGAGCACAAGCCAAACGAGCTATCGGGAGGTGAAAAACAACGTGTGGCGGTAGCACGTGCCCTTATCAATGATCCGTCGCTGATATTGGCCGATGAACCTTCGGGGAGCCTTGATACAAAGAATAAAGAGGAACTGCATAAATTATTGTTTGACTTGCGCGATAAATTTGGATTGACCATTGTGATTGTTACACACGACAAGGATCTGGCTGCATTATCGGACAGGGTAATTCAAATGCGGGATGGGCAGATTATTAGTTGAGAGTCTGTTTTTGTTTAACGGATAAACGCTTAATAGCTTGAGTTATCAAATAGAGAGTAGAATTCTTAAGGTCGCAATTTGCGACCTTAGAAAGTTCAGTGCGAGGGAAACATCATAAGTCCCTGTACAATGCTATTGATGAATAGAAGTCGATATTAAGTTTGTGCCGGATAAAAAAGAATGGAATATCTTGAGAATGCAATTTGCGTCCTCAAGTCGGGGAGGTAAACGCTATCAACCATTTGCATTTACCGATCAAGGGGTTGCAATGCTTGCAAGCATATTAAACAGCCCGAAGTCAATACAAATCAATATACAGATTGTGCGCACATTTATTCTGCTGCGTCAATATGCATTAGGTTATGCTGAGTTGAATAAAAAGCTCGAAATGTTTATGCTTGAAACCAATATCCGGTTTACTGATATTTACCAGGCACTTACAGAACTAGCTTCGAAAAAACAATTGGAAGAAAAACCCCGGAATAAGGTTAGGTATGAGAAGAAATAAAAAAGTAGTCTAGCCGGGAATCGAACCCGGATCTAGTGTTTAGGAAACACTTGTTCTATCCATTGAACTACTGGACCTTTTTTTGGAGTTGCAAAATTACATTTTTTAAAGGACATATACAACCGCCTACCGATAGTAAATAGTAAATTGATAAGCAGTAACTGAAACAACATGAGCAAAAATAAATTCTTTGTGGTATGGGAAGGCAAAGAACCCGGCATTTACCGCTCGTGGGAAGAGTGCAAGCGGCAGATACATGGTTTTGAAGGAGCCATTTACAAAGGCTTTGCTACTGAAGCCGAAGCCCGTGAAGCCATGGTATCTCCATGCTGGGATTATATTGGCAAGAACGCAAAATCAAAGAAGCCAACCGAGGAAAAAATTACAAGAGCCGGGTTGCCTGACTTCGAGAGCCTGTCGGTGGATGCTGCATGCAGTGGCAATCCGGGTGTTATGGAGTATCGGGGAGTATATAGTAAAACAAAAGAAGAAATCTTTCATCAGGGACCATTCAAAGAAGGAACCAATAATATAGGGGAATTCCTGGCATTGGTTCACGGACTGGCATTCTTAAAACAGACGAACAGCCCACTCCCCATTTATACCGATAGCAAAACTGCACTCGCTTGGGTGAAATCCAAAAAAGCAAAAACCAAACTCGAAAAGAATGCTTCGAATGAAGTATTGTTTGATTTAATAGCCCGTGCTGAAAAATGGCTCCAGAGCAATAAATATTCCACTGTCATTCAGAAATGGGAGACCTCGGTATGGGGTGAAATCCCTGCTGATTTTGGAAGAAAGTGATTATTAATTGCAGAAACTGAAATAAGCTTGTCAATTTAGTTCAAAACCCAATGTGACTAATTGTTTGATATATTTTTGTAATTTTGCACTCTGGAAAATAGTAGTTTAATGAGAGATTCATTAAACTCCCATAAGTTATTATTCGGATGTTGTCGTTTTAATAAATAATTATTTTTTCTAAACCCCTTAAACCATTATAATATTTATATTTATACACATTTATAACGGTGGGTATAAAATTAATATGAAAATAAATAGGACTTATTTATAATAAAAACGAAACAATGGGAGTTATTTAATCTTGATAGAAGGGGAAATAACTTTTTTAAGGCTTCTAATTTGCTTAATTCTGTGATATTATAAGAAATCTGGATGGAATTATAATATGTTATATCATTAGATGTTATAAATTTATGTGATTTCTAATGTTTGTTTTGTTAATTCAAATGAATAAACAAGAGGGTAATTTGTGTATTTGAAATGTATGAAAAGGAAAAAATTAGTAATAGATCTTTCTATTTTAAAGAATATTAATTGTGGGCTTGGACAAGTAGCGCTTAATTATGGAAAATATTTTAAGCAACATTATTCAGTGAAGGAGAACTATGACTTATATATATTACTGCCAAAAAAAATGATAGGTGATTTTGGCTCAGAAGTTAAATATATCTCTTCAAACTGGTGGCGTAAGCATTTTCCGATTCTAATACCCAGGTTCGACGTTTGGCATTCAATTCATCAATTAAGCAGATTTCGACCCATTTACAGCAGTACTAAATTTATATTAACCATACATGATTTTAATTTTCTTTATGAAAAGGGAGACCTTAAATCGGGATTATATTTAAAAAAAACACAACGAAAAATTGATAGGGCTGATAAGATAATTTGCATTTCTAATTTCACAAAAAGAGAAGCAGAACGTTTAACAAATTTAAAGAATAAAAAAGTAGAAGTAATTTATAATGGGGTTGAGCAATTTGAATCTGATTTTTCAAGACAACCTGATTTTGTTAAAAAAGGAAAGCCGTTTTTTTTTAGTATCGGAGAAGTTAAGAAAAAAAAGAATTTCCATGTACTTTTACCGTTAATGAATTTGTTTCCGGAAAAGGAATTGTATATAGCCGGGAAATTGGGTTCACCTTATGCAGAGCAAATTCAATCTGAAATAGAATCTGAGAATATTTCCAATGTCTGTTTGGTTGGAGAAATAACAAATGATGAAAGGGTATGGCTATACAAAAACTGTGAGGCATTTTTATTTCCTTCTCTTTTTGAAGGATTCGGATTGCCGGTTATTGAAGCCCTGAATTTCGGGAAGCCAGTATTTACAACCGAAGAGACTAGTTTAAAGGAAATAGGAGGGGGACTCACTTATATTTGGAATAACTTTGAACCAGCCTACATGAAAAATGTGATGGATGAGAATTTAAAAACCTTTTATTCGACTTCAATCAGGGCTCAAAAGAATATTGAATATGCTAAAACATTCTCCTATGAAAAGCATATGTCAGCATATATAAAGATTTATAACCAGTTATTAAAGTGATAAAATTAATGAAATTGCATTTATCTGTTGGAACCTATTTTACCAGTATATTGATATTCATTTTTTTTGTCTTTGTCCTGTTTTTTAGTTCCGGTAATTCAAATTTATCGATAGCAGAATTAATAGTACGCCATAATATTACTGCAAAAATAGTGTACTTTATATTGGTATTTTCTCCTGTAACGTTTTCCTTATTCTCAAAAACATGGGAAAACACCTTTTCAATCCCACGTAAAATACTTTTAGTCGGATTGGCTGCATTTCTCGCCAGTACATTATATTCAGCGCGTTATGGTATTAATACAGGTGGATTATTCCTGGTTTGCTCACTTTTTTTTGCGATAAATCAACGCCGCATATATAAACCAGATAAAGTATATTATTGGTTCTGGGCATATTTATTAATACACATTATTAGTTTAATCTGGACAACTGATTTGCAGGAAGGGTTGAAAGAGTTTCGGGTTTATTTGCTATTCTTTACATTCCCAGTGGCATTCTGCTTTTTTAAATTGAAAGGTGAAGAAATCGACAGACTCCTTCTGGTGTTTTTTAGAGCTGCTACAATTTTTGTGTTTGTATCACTATGTTGCTGGATTTACGAAAGCTCAAGAATGGGTATTCCTTTGACAGATTGGCTCGTATTTCATAAAAAACTGTTTGCTAATCAATTTCCATATATAATTATTTTTGATTGGGTCGGTTATGACCATCCCAGCTATATTTCACTTGCATATAATTTAGCATTAGCAGTTGGTATATATTTGTTAGACAAACGAAATACCACGTGCAAAATAAATATTTTTGAGTTGACTATCTTTGCTTTATTTTCATTGTTATTGACAATTATTATACAAAGCAGGATTGGGTTTATTAACTTTATGGTGATTGCAATTTGCGGAATCGCGTGGCTTTTACGAAAAGAAAAGAAATATTTATATGGTTACATTTGTTTATGTTTCTTATTGGCAGCTTTTGTTTTAATTAGTTTTGATTCTATTTTGAAATTTAGTCAGGATCAGCCACGTGCTCAACAATATAATACGGCTATCTATTATATCAAAACAAATCCTTGGTTTGGAACAGGGATAGGAGGTATGACCAAAGTGATGACTTCTCAGGACCTGGCATTAAAACTTGGTTATCCATTTGCATCACAGATAAATATTTATCCTTCCAATCAATTTTTGGGAGATCTGATGCAAACAGGGATTTTTGGTTTAATTACATTAACCGGTATGCTAAGCTTTATAACATACTATTGTATTAAACAACGGAATTGGGTTCTTTATTCTCTTATACTGAGCTTTTTAATTTTGATGTTAATTGAAATGCCATTCTTTTTATTAAAGGGAACTACACTGTTTGTACCAATGACATGCTTGCTTCTTCAGATGCAATACAGGAAACAGATTGAATAGGTAATCAATGTAATGAATCAGGGAAATTGCAAATATTTGGATTATCTTAATTAATAACAATATACCGTGAAAGATCATTTCTGCAAAGACTGTAAGAGAAGGGTTGGTGGTATTATTCAAATTTCCAAAAAGCTTTAAAGCAAAAAAACATCTTGCGAAAGTTGTTCGTTTTTTTAAAAAGAAGTATAGTCCCTCTGTTATTCCATAAAATAGCGACTCTTTTTAATCTGTTTTTTATCGACCTGTCGGTATAGCTATCTCCCAATTGTTGAAGTACACACTGCTCTTTAGCTAAATTGGGTGCTACATTTTTAGCGAAGATTTGAATTCTATTTAGTGTTTTATTTGTATTTTTAGATTTACGATCTTTTTTCCGGGTTGTTTTTGCTCCAATGGCTCCAATCGTATTATTATCATGCTGCCGATATCCCACCAGGGCTTTTTTTACTACCTGAATCTCACCATATTGAGAAGCTTTAAACGCAAGCCAAAAATCATAAGGTATTTCTTTTGGAAATGGGAGTGAGTAGTGAAGTAAATTTCTATTCAAAAGTATTGTATGACCTGATATTGCATTGAACAACGCAAAGTTTAAACAGCTGGTATTGGTAGTTAAGTTCCGTTTATCAGAAAACTTTTTACCTAATGATTCCCCGTTAATATCTATATAATCATTATCAGAATAAGACATAATATTATTCCCTATTGAATTTACAAGATTACTAATCTTACTTGAATACCAAATATCGTCCTGATCGGAAATAGCAATTAAAAAGTTACTTGTCAGTGAAAGTGCCTTCTCGAAGTTTTTTACGAAACCAAGATTTGAATGATTTTGATATATTTTTAAAATGTGATATTTAGTTGCATATTCCTTTAAAATTTCCCACGTGTTATCATTTGAATTATCATCAATACAAATGATTTCGTTTATTTTTTTATAGTCTTGATTAAAAATGCTTTCTAACTGTTCTTTTAAAAAGCGTTCTCCGTTATAAGTACACAATGCTATCGAAACAGCTTGCAGTTCGGACTCCGTTTTTTCCATTATTTAAATTGGCGTTATATGCTTTGTTAGAGTCCCGTTTTTAACGAGTATCTAATAAGGTATTTTGGTAGGCACTTGGACTGTCCATGTTCCATATATGAGTATCTATTTTATCTAAAAAGATTATTATCAAGTTGCCATGAAGTCGCTCTTTGCTTTAATGTTTATGAATTCACCTGAAAAAACCTTTAAGATGAATAAGGTGAATACGTTTATATTGAAAAGTCTTAATATGTCGAAAAGATTGAGATCAGACGTCTTAATTAAGTTCTTTGATGTATGTTACAAATGTAGCAATTATAAAGAGAAAGTGCGGTCTAAGCACATCTACCATAAGATTTTTATGGATTTATGTGTTTTAGTAATAAAAGTGTCCAATACAAATAATTAATTGGTTTAATTATTTAGGTCTGTCTATGTGTTGGCTATAAAATGAATAAGTACTTTGGACAATTAAATAACCGAATTATAAAAATTCGTATTTCTAAATTTCGAACTGTTTTTTTATAAGCTGTAATATCAGCAAAATAAGAAGCTTCTGCAATTATCTCATTTGACTTAAATCCTTTTCGGACCATTTTTTTAATTAGCCGATAAAGGTTGGACTTTTCATTTCCAGAGATTTCAGAAGGTTCTATTTTTGAACTGTTATTTAAAAACAGAGGTAGATAAAATTCCCATTTTTTGAAAATAGTAATTAAATTCCTGAAATATGCTTTATCTGTTTTCCCTCGCGAAAAATGTTCTAATTCAATATCATAAATCACATTGTTAACATATCCTTTGACTGTTGATTGTATGGAAATATCAAAGTCGTATCCATGAAAACCTTTCAGGCTTTCGTCAAAATGAATTTTTTCCATCAATTCTCGCCTCATACACATAAAAACGCCATCCAGTATAATGACAGGTCGTTCGGATTGATTATAATTTAGAGGAAGCCGGTTAATTTTTGTTGCCTTATTGCCTGTACGGTCTGATTGAATGATATTTTCACTTAGTGATAATAAATTTTTCCATGATGCAGGTACACGAGTCACTATTCCGGCACCGGCCAATCCTATGATCCCGGTATTTGGGTTTTGTAAATGCTCTATTACTTTTTCTCCCCAGTTTATGGAATGAAAAAATACGTCTTCGTGTACAAAACAAATGTATGAGTATTTACTTTTTGTGAAGCCAATGTTATAGGCAGAAAAAATGGAGTATTGGTTTTCGGAGTTGTCAATGGAAATAATCTCATAAACAACACCAACTGTTTTCAGGATATTATCAATAAAATCTTCAGGTAGATTTTTATTTCTTGAACAGACAATTATTGAAAGCATAGATATAATAAATTATTTTTTTTCTAATCCATTTTTACAAATGAATTTATTTTCATGCTGATTCCGACTACATATTTTCATATTTTCAACAGTATCCACCCAATTTTCTGGATGAAACAAATGATATTGAACTGCCAGATTACGAACAGATTTATAGTGAAATCCAGCTGACTGAAAGCGCCAGGTTAAATCAAAATCTTCACCGATAGCTGGTAAAATATATTCTTCATCAAACCCGTTTATAGCATAAATGGCTTTTTTAGAAAATGACATATTACACCCTTTCAGGTTGTTTAATTTACGCAATTTAGGAATAAACCCCAGTAAACCATCGGGTGAAATGAAAATACCTTCTTCAATATTCCTGATTTTACCCTTGCCATAAAACAATTTACGAACTAACTGTTTTTCTAATAATTTAATGTTGGTAATGTTTTCCATTAAAAATTCGGAACTTCCTTCATCCAGCTTCACGCGCTTTCCTGCTAAAATCGTGTCTTCATGAGCATATCGTAAGTGCATTTCTATAAACCGCTCATGTAGGACACAATCTCCATCAATGAAAATTAACCATTCAGCGTTTGCAGCTCTGATAGCCGTATTCATTGCCTTATTTTTTCTCCAACCTTCATCTCTTTGTGTTAAATGTTGATACGATTGTTCGAATGGATATTGGTTTATAAATTCCATAACTGTTGAATTTTGCCCATCTTCAGCTATAATAATTTCAAAGTCTTTTTCAGTTTGAAAGTGAAGTGAATCCAATATTACTTTCAGAAAACGGATATTGTCGTAAATAGAAATGATTAGGGAAGCTTTCATAATTTGGTTAGTTCCAGTTTGTTGATTTTTACAATATTGGATCACAAAAGTACGTTCTTTTATGCAGTATCAAAAATAAATTGCTTATTTTTTAGAATTTACCTTTTTTGGATATATAGTTAAACTCAGGTTTAGGTGTATTTTAATCTTAAGAAATTGATTGTTATTGTTGATAGATTCTTTCATTCAACCATAAATTTTATATATCTTTGTACGGATAAAGAAACACTTCTTAAACTATTTTTAATGGAATTTTTTACAAAAGAGCGTTTTTTTCAACTTTTTCGTTTTGGTATAGTCGGTGTAATTGCAACCGTCATTCATTATGGCGTTTATTGGGTTTTCTTAAAGTGGTTAAATCCTACTTATGCATATAGTATCGGTTATGCGGTTAGTTTTGTATTTAATTTTTTCCTATCCAGTTTCTTCACATTTAAGATCCGTCCGGATATAAAAAAAGGATATCGTTTTGCTTTAAGCCATGGCATAAACTATTTATTACACATCTCTTTCTTAAATATGTTTCTTTATTTGGGTATTCCAAAGGCATTTGCACCTTTCCCGGTGTTTGTTTTAGTTGTTCCTATTAATTTTATTTTAGTTCATACTGCTTTAACTCATAATAAGAAAAATGAAAAAAATATCAATTCTGATTCCGGTTTTTAATGAAGAAGCTTCATTAAAACATCTTTTTGAAAGATTGGAAAGGTTGATAGCTGCAAACGAAAGATTTGCATGGGAAGTGTTATTGGTCAACGACGGCAGCACTGATAGTACACTCATGTTATTGACCCAAATGCATGAAAAAGATAAACAATTCAATTATCTGGACTTATCCCGCAATTATGGGAAAGAAGTGGCAATGCTTGCCGGGTTTGATTATGTGACTGGCGATTGCATGATTATTATGGATGCAGATTTACAGCATCCGCCTGAATTGATACCCGAGATGGTACAATACTGGGAAGAAGGGTATGATGATGTATATTGCCGACGCCGTGCACGCGAAGGTGAATCATTTTTTAGAAAGAAAACTTCACGTTTGTTTTACGGGTTTCTGCAAAAGTTAACAAGAGTGGAAATTCAACAGGACACAGGCGATTTTCGGTTGTTGGATAAGACTTGTATCGATGCCTTACGAAGTATGCGTGAATCCCAACGATATACAAAAGGAATGTACAGTTGGATTGGATTCAACAAAAAGGAGGTTTTGTTCGACCAGCATGCTCGATTTGCCGGTCACACCAAATGGAACTATTTTAAATTATCGGAATTGGCAATTGAAGGAATAACCTCTTTTTCCATCTCTCCACTTCGTATTTCTTCTTTAATTGGAGTTCTGGTGTCTTTAACTGCTTTTGTTTATATGATTTATGTCTTTATTCAGGCAATGCTCGTAGGTGATCCGGTAAAAGGTTATCCAACTATGATGGTCGTTATTCTCTTTTTAGGAGGATTTCAATTGCTTTCGATGGGAATTATCGGGGAGTATCTCGGACGTATATTTCTGGAAACCAAGAACCGACCTCCTTATTTTGTACGATTGTATAATGGAAAGAAAATTGAAAAAATCAATCTTGAAGAATCAATACCTAAAATCAACTATTCTGAGCCATTGGAGGTAGATAAAGTAAAATGAATATAATCAATCATTATTTCAAAAATATAAAGATGTTTTTTGAACGTCCGGCTTTTAGAAATCCAAAAAACCTTTTCTATCTTTGGGTTATCATCTTACCTTTGATTTCGTGGTTTAAATATATTCTTGGTGATAATGCAAACAACTTCAAAATATTTAGAAATGTGTTTTGGCATACTATCGGGGAATTACCCTTATATGTTAAATACACTACTGAGTATTATGATATAAATCATTATGGTGTTTTTTTTAGTTTGGTAATTGCACCCTTTGCCGCTTTGCCTCAATGGCTGGGGTTATTACTATGGTTGATGGCACTTTCAGCTTTTGTTTTTTATGCAGTGAGGGAACTGCCAAAAGCTAAGCATATTTTCTTGTATTGGTTTTGCGCCAACGAGCTGCTTACAGCCCTATTTATGCAACAATTCAATATAGCAATTGCTGCCTGCGTAATTTTATCCTTTGTTTTTGTTGAAAAGCAAAAAGACACCTGGGCCACTTTTTTCATTATGTTGGGTGCTTTTGTGAAGATCTACAGTCTGGGAGGATTGGCATTTTTCTTTTTTTCTAAACACAAGATGAAATATGTACTGTCCGCTGTATGTTGGGGAGTGCTTTTCTTTTTACTTCCAATGCTTATTTCTTCTCCCCACTATGTCTTATCGCAATACCTGGCATGGGCCAATGATTTGGTTGATAAGAACAGCGAAAATTTATTCTCTGCATACACCAATACTTCTTTGTTGGGAATAGTCCGAAAGATATCACAGTCATCAACTTACTCGGATTTATATCTGATTGCCGGAGGACTGGTATTATTTCTTTTGCCTTATTTGCGCTTTAATCAATATAAGAATCTTGCTTTCCGATATTTTTTCCTGGCATCAGCATTGATGTTCATCGTTTTATTTAGTTCAGGCAGTGAATCAAGCGGATATATCATTGCCTTGCTTGGAGTAGCTATCTGGTATACGGCTGCACCATGGAAAAGGAGTAAGTTTGATATGGTATTACTCGTTTTTGCATTTATTCTTACAACACTTTCCCCTACTGATCTGATTCCATATTATATCCGGTCGGAATTCATAAGGCCGTATGCTCTGAAAGCACTACCAAGTTCCCTGGTATGGTTTAAACTGTGTTACGAACTTTTTACCAGAGATTTTGCAACTGTGCAAGTAAGGGAACAAATAAGAGAATATGGATTTTAGAATGTTAATTGCTTACAAATGAAACAAACTATATTACTCGGATTTGATTTGGAAGAATTTGATTTGCCAATAGAAAATAATGGTAAAATCTCTTTTGATGACCAACTTAACACGTCGGAAACAGGTGCAAATAATGTGTTGGATTTACTCGCAAAATATCAGTTAAAGGCTACCTTTTTTTGCACGGTAAATTTTGTGAAAAACCGTCCTGAAGTGCTTAAACGGATTGTTCGTGATGGGCATGAGGTGGCTTCGCACGGTTATTTTCATGATAAGTTTTCACCTGAAGATTATCAAAAATCTAAGGAAGAATTAGACAGCATATCCGGTGGTGACCTGGTTGGTTTTCGAATGGCACGTATGCAGATTGTTGATTTTGAGAAAATGAAAGACGTGGGATATTTGTATGACAGTTCTCTTAATCCAACATTTATCCCGGGTAGGTACAACCATTTAAAGAAACCATTTTCGTGGCACTTGATGCCCAATGGGATGGTAGAAATCCCTTCTGCTGTTACCAGTCGGTTTCGTATTCCGCTTTTCTGGCTGAGTTTTCACAATTTTCCTCTAAGGTTCTATTTCTTTTGTCTTAACCGTGTATTGAAAACCCCGGGATATGCTGTACTTTATTTTCACCCATGGGAGTTTACAAACCTGAATGAATATCCGGAACGTAATATACCATACATCATTCGCCGGAATTCAGGAGCCAACATGATACTTCGTTTTCAGAAAATGGTGGAGTATTATCTTGCAAAAGGTGTAGCGTTTGATACAACCCGAAATTTTCTGAATGAAGCAGGAGCTTTCAATTCAAAGAAATAAACTATCAACGTAATTTTTGATATACCGACATTAAATTTCGGGCAATCTTATCGTCTGTGAAATTATCGGAATATAATAAACCCCCTTTTTTCATTGTTTCCCGAAGGTTGGAATCAGATAATACTTTAAGCATGGTTACCCCTATTTCCTCTGCATTTTGAGGATCAACATACAGGCTGTATTTCCCTCCCGTTTCTTCAAAACAACTGCCGATACTAGTTATTACAGGCGTTTCACTACACAGTGCTTCCAGAATCGGTATCCCAAAACCTTCAAAAACAGAAGGGTAAATAAATAATTGAGCAAGTTGATAAATAGCCGGCAAATCACTGGATTCAACATTATGTAAGAAATAAACCTGAGCCGTGATATCCAATTTTTCAGCTAATTTCAATAATTCTTTTGTATAATCCGTTTGACGACCAACAATGACAATTGGAATGTCAATCTTTTCCAGTGAAATAGACTGCAGAATTGTTGCTATATTCTTGCGTAGCTCAATTGCACCGACAAAAAGCATATAATCGGCAGGTAAATTGTATTTCGATCTGGTCTGTTCTTTTTCTTCTGTTGTTGCCTGCTGTCTGAAAATGTTATTACAACCCTGGTATACAACTTCCACTTTTGAGGGATCAGCATTAAAAAACTCAATGGCATCCTGCTTCGATTGTTCACTGATGGCAATAATGCGATCGGCAATCCGGCAACTTTTCATATTCTTCAACGTAAATATCTTACGATAGGACGATGGATACAATTCCGGATAGCGTATAAAAATGGCATCATGAAAGGTGATTACCTTTTTGATGGATAGTTTCTCTATCCCTATTGGCAGTTCCTGGCTTAACCCATGAAAAATATCATCATTCAAACGCTTAATATCATTCATTATGCCAACACTTCTCCACATAGATGATGGAAGTAATTTATAAATACCGGAAGGTTGGATTATTTGTGTGTTTTGAGGATTGACCGGAAAATCAATCTTAATTTTCGGTGTGTATAAATCATACCGGTTTTCAGGATAATAGTGATTTAATATCCGGATTAAATCCCTGCTGTAATTGCCCAGACCGCGATGGTTACAGAATAGCCGTTTAGCATCATACCCTATTCTCATGATTTAGACTCATTAGTTGTTTTTGATCTTTTCCCGGAAGTGAAAAATTTACGGCTATACTTGTTTATTTCAGTAACTGTTTCGGTTACATTCATTCCGGATGCTTCAGCATATCGTTTAGCAATGGTAGTTAATACACTTTCGTTTTCAGCTAACCGTTTGAAACTTTTAAATCGTTTTATCTTTGAAACAGTTGGCAAAAACTGCATGCGATTGATGTCGATAAGGGTGAAATTATACTTATTATCTTCCTTGTAATATAGAATATTTCCGGGGGACATATCCAAATGCAAGACTCCTTTGCTATGCAGGTCGGCAATATAAATTGAAAGTTCATTTAGCAACAAATCATCTGTCTTAATACCGGACATAAATTCACGAATTACTGAATAATTTTTCTCATAAATGGATATGAAATATCCATAAGTAAGCAATCCGGATTTGTATTGTTCGATATATGCAATAGGAGCCGGGGAATTAATACCAACGTTAAGCAATTTGAAGGCATACTCATAAGCTCGTTTAGCTTTTGATGGACGAAAGCATGTATACGCAACGCGATTGATTAAATGAGGCTGTTTGTAGCGTTTTACAATAACCTCATACCCTTTGACTGAAAAATGCCTGAGTTGGTTGCGGGCTATATAAACCAGTTCTCCTTCTTGTTCAAACAGAACAGGAATTTTCGTTATAAAGGAATTTAAAACCGCGTAGGCGGGATTGATTACTATTTTCATAAATCAAAAGAGTACATGTTCGATGCGGTTAATTATTTGATCCGGGGTAATTTGGTATAAACAGGCATAATCTTTCCTGTAACAGGGTATTTGTCCATAAATGGAACAAGGCCTGCAAAATAAATCAACCTGAATAGTATTCTCAATGGTTTGATTCCAGCCCATAAACCCGGCATAGGGGTGAGTGGCACCCCACAGTGAAATTACCGGTGTATTCACCAGGGAAGCCAGATGCATATTGGCAGAATCCATCGAATACATCAGGTCCAGTTGGTTCATTAAGTAAAGCTCCTGACTTAAATTCAATGTGCCTACCAGGGATTTGATGGATGGATAGGTTGCGCACCAATCATTGATTATGTTCTTTTCCGCTTCACCACCACCAAAAACAAACACTTTTATCCGTGCATCTGCGGCAAAATGTGCAATGACTTTTTCCTGCAATTCAAGCGGATAGATTTTACCTGTGTGTTTAGCAAAAGGTGCTATTCCAAGCCACTTTATGTCCTTTTTCTCTCCGGTTTGAGCTGTTATTTCCGGAAAATTGGTATTCTTTTTATCAAAAACAGAATTAAAACTTAAATCAAATCTGAATCCCAATTTATCAAGGACCTCGTAATAACGTCTAAAGCCTGTTTTTAACTGAACAAATGCTTTGTTATTTTTTTGTGTAAGCTTTTTCTTTTCTTTCCTGCCTTTATCAATGGATGCAGTCGATACTCCGTCCAGCATAAATCGCACCCGCAGATATTGGGAACGCAATACGGAATGAAAATCAGCTATATAATCATATTTCTCAGCCTGTAATTCTTTGTACAATAAATTCAACCCCGGAATCCCTTTGTATTTTCCATTTAAATCAACGCCCATAAAGTGAACATTGGAGGGTAATTCCTGAAACAGTGGCTGAAATGAATTACGGCTCAATACGGTTATTTCATGCGAGGGGAATTCCTGTGCCAGCGAATAAATCACCGGTATGGTCATTGCTACATCCCCCAGGGCCGAAAATCGTATGATGAGAATTTTTGACATTATTTGCTTTTAGCGTATAAAACCGGATTAAGAGAAGGATCATTATACATTTTCATTTGCTTGTATACTTTCATTCTCTTATCTCCTTTGGCAATGTCTTCGATTAATTGATCGATAGAGATTGACAAATCTGTTTGCTGTTCGAGTAAAATGTTTAATTTAATCAGGCATTGTGCCATATGTTCGGATGAAGAATCCTTTCTGTCAACTTCCTGTTGCATGTGATAGATTTTAAGGTGCAGGATCGACAAGCGGTCAATGGCCCAGGCAGGGCTCTCAGTGTTTAAGATTGCAGTAGGTTTTACTTCGACGTTTTTATACAGATCGAAGAAATAACTGTCAATCAATTCAACAAGGTCTGTTCTGTCCTGATTGGACTTGTCTATCCGACGTTTCAATGCAAGAGCCTCAACTGGGTCAATTGACGGATTACGGATAATATCTTCCAAATGCCATTGAACTGTATCGATCCAGTTTTTGAGATAAAGATAGTACTCAATCGATTTGAATTCATACGGATTCTGTATGGGAGCATCGACATTATCGGTTTTATGATATGCTAATACGGATTCGTTGAAAATCTGGTTACTTAATTGGATAAAGGTCATGTTTTTTGTATTAAAAGATGAATGGTTTTGTTGTTATTATTTGTTTGAGAACATCCCGATAAATTTTCGCCAATAATACTTTATCGGTTCTGAACTCTTTATATGTCTCCAGGGATACATGCTATGCTGTATATGCATAACTTTTGTCGAAGTAAGCAGGTAATTATTAAACCCCATTTCAACAGATTTATGGGATAAGAATAAATCAAACCAGGTTTTATCCGGATCTAAGGTGTCAAAATTATAGGAAGCTAAAAATGATTGTGTTAAAAGCGTACAACAAAAACTAAATCCTTTGCGGGTATTTACATTCCCCGGATTGAATCTTTTGGCATACAAGTATGGATAGTTAATATTTCCATTGCTATCCGTTGTAATGGCGGCTATCATTCCTGTCTTTTCGAGGGAGGAAATACTGTCGTACATATGTTGTATCGTATTTTTTTCGACAACAACGTCCGATTCTATGATCAACAGATGTGCATTTTCGAAATTGGCACTCTGTTGTGCTCTTTGTAAAATTAATAAATAATTTGGAGAAGGGTGCATGGTTATCTGTTTAAGGTTAACCAGGGCAAATCCTAATTCTTCAGATTTATTTTCCAGTATTTTTGTGTTTGCATCCGAACTATAATCATTGTATACAGTATAACTGAAATCCATCTTAATTTCAGAATCCATGATACTGGCAATTGTTCGAAGTGATAATTCTATCGAATCTTTTACCGGTGTTATAATATGAAGCTTGTTCATTATAATTATTATTTAAAATAACGATTAATGACAGGAATGGTTCGTAACGGGAAATCCCGTTTAACCAGCAATACCAGGAATGCAAGCATTAAAACGGATTTGAGCATTACGTTTACGACCGTATGTGGTGTTTTAATAAATAAACTGATAACATAAAACAACAGTGTAACTCCTGTATAGAGTCCAATGGTTTTCAAGTCATATTTTATTGGCATATGTTTTTGTCCGTAATAGTATGAAACCACCATGATCACAAAGTAACAGGCAAATGCTGCCCATGCACAGCCCATATAGCTAAACCTGGGAACTAAAAGCACATTTAGTACAACGATGATGGTTGTACCCAATACAGAGAACCAGGCACCATACATGGTTTTGTCTGTTAATTTGTACCAGAGCGACAGGTTGAAGAATATGCCCTGGAAGATAAACGAAAACATGACTATCGGAACAACTTTTAATCCTACCCAGTAGTTGTGTTGGATCACATATTTGAAGATATCCATGTATAGCACCATTCCTAAAAATATAAACAGCGCAAAGAGTATATAGAACTTCATGGCATCTGCATAAGCCTCAAGGCTGTTTTTATCTTTTTTCTGGGCAAATATAAATGGTTCGTACGAATACCTGAATGCCTGGGTAAACATTAACATTACCAAGGCAATTTTTGAAGTAGCACCATAGATTCCAAGTTCGGCGATACCATGAACTCCTGGCATCAACATCTTGAAAAGTATTTTATCCAACGTCTGGTTCATGGTGCCGGCAATTCCCAATACGACAAGTGGCAATGAATAACGGAGCATTTTTTTAAGTAGTTCCTTATCAAACTCGAACTTCACTACAAATACATCGAACAACAAAGCTATGGTAACCAATGCGGTAGATATTATATTTGAAACAAACACGTACCCCACTCCATAATTCGGATTATAGAACCAACTGACCAGATTTGGTGCTTTTACCATTAGCCATGGACAAAGTACCAGAAAAAAGATATTAAAGAAGATATTGACAAATATGGCAAATAAGTTTAGCGCAACAAACCGTATCGGACGATTCTTAAAACGCAGGTAAACATAAGGAATACAACCGAAAGCATCAAATGCTACCGTTGTTCCGAGCAACGCAATAAATTCGGAATGGTTGGCATACCCCATTGCTCTTGCTATCGGATGGGAGAAGATGATACACGTTAAGGCAAAAATGGTGGAGGTAACCCCAACAGCTATCAGGGTGGTGCTGTATACTTTTCCCGCTTCTTCCTTGTTCTTATTGGCAAAGCGAAGAAAGCCCGTTTCCATGCCGTAGGTAAGCATGACCAACAATAGAGCTGTCCAGGCATAAAGCTCGGTTACAATGCCGTATTCTGCAGGACTAGCCAGCACATAGGTATACAGAGGCACCATCATCCAGTTTATGAACTTTCCCAAAATGCTGCTGACTCCATACATGGCAGTTTCCTTTGCCAGTTTTTTCATTTGTTGTGCCATTCTTCTTCTCTGTAAGTTAAGTTGGTTAATACTGGTTATATAGGTTTATTCTTTATCTGGTCAATTATATTTCATTTTTCAACAACTCTAAATCATTGAGTATGGTTAGTTCCGGTTTTTTACTGATAGCAGTGCGTTCATAAAGCATGCTACCCATACGTTCTTGTAAAGTCCGGACACTCCAT
>Ga0302209_10000309_pt1 | contig 23071 bp, 16 predicted proteins | sample II_Fen_E3_1_FD_194574 | JGI IMG/M metagenome (GOLD analysis project Ga0302209, IMG submission 194574) | Peat permafrost microbial communities from Stordalen Mire near Abisko, Sweden - II_Fen_E3_1 | ecosystem: Environmental > Terrestrial > Soil > Wetlands > Permafrost | place: Sweden: Abisko...
ATTTGTATGGACTGTTTCTGTACAATAGCAACACGGATCGGTTCCAGAAAATACCACTGCTGACGAATGGGAGAGAAATCAAGGACATCAATATAATCAAAGGTGATTCCAATGGTAATTTATGGATAGGAACAAATGAAAATGGCCTGTGCTTTTACAACCCAACTACAAAAGAGACAAAAAGCTTTACCTGTGATCTACTAAAATCAGGTAATCAAATTTCAAGCAACTCGATTCAGACGATTTTGATAAGTAGTAATTATGTTTGGATCGGTACAAGTAGTGCCGGACTTAGCTGTTTGAATACCAGAACTAACACATTTTCAGATTACAAAAAAGAAAAAGGGCAATTAAATGATAACAACATTACCGTTATTATCCAGGACAGGCAAAATAATATCTGGATTGGTACGAAACAGGGACTTCAGTGCCTTAATTTGAAGAAAGGGACCATGAAATTATATACCGAAGCAGATGGGTTATCGAATTCGTCCATTACCGGTATTGAAGTAGATAAACACAACAACTTATGGATAAGCACAAGTTTTGGATTATCACATTTCAACCGTGCGAATAACACATTTATCAATTATTACGTAAGTGATGGTTTGATAAATGATGAATACCGCCGAGGAGCATCTTTTCAATCAAAATCAGGAGAATTATTTTTTGGTGGTACAGAAGGGCTTAGTTCGTTTTACCCGTTCAAAATGGAGGAACCTGCCCGGTTGAAGAATCTGGTATTTACGAATCTTTTTATTTACAACGAAAAAGTAGAAGCCGGACGCAGCTCCTGTTTGAAGAAAAATATCAATGTTGCCGAAAAAATCACAATTGATCACAACATCAAAAGTTTTTCATTGGGTTTTGTTGCTATAGAATACAACAATCCGAGTAAGGTTGTGTATCAGGTTAAAATGGAAGGTTTCGATAATAACTGGAAAACACTGCCTATGGGTAGCAGATTGGCAACATACACCAATCTTAGGTACGGTAGCTATAAATTCCATGTAAAAGCTTATTTTCCAAATTCAAAACAAATTGAACGAAGTATTGAAATTATCATTTTACCTCCTTTTTGGCTTACCTGGTGGGCGAAAGGAATCTATTTGCTGGTAATCTTATCTATAGGCTATTGGGTTTATAAGAGGATGGAGCAACGCATGGAGCAACGCAAGAAGGAATTAAAGAAAGATAATGAGCAACGAATCATGCAGTCGAAACTTCAGTTCTTTACTGATATTTCGCATGAAATCCGGACTCCATTAACTCTTATATTAACCCCTATTGAAAAGCTGATAAAAGAGACTCCGGATGGCGTCTTAAAAAACACATATAAACTTATTAATCAGAATGGGCAGCGTATCCTGCGTCTAGTGAATCAGATTATGGAGATGCGCAAATTAGACAGGGGTCAGGTTAAACTATTAGCTTCGGAAACTGACGTAAAGATGTTTATCAAGGAAATCATATCTTCTTTTGATAATATTATTGAAGAAAAAAAATGTGAATTTAACCTGAAATTTTCTATTGATTTACCCAAGGTCTGGATAGATCACGAAAAAATGGATAAAGTGATTTTTAATGTGCTTTCAAATGCGTTTAAATACACTCCCAAAGAAGGGAAAATAAATTTTATAGTAGATAGTTACGAGGGTGATTTACGTATCCGAATATCGGATGCTGGTCCGGGAATTCCCGTTGATCAGCGCGAAATAATCTTTAATCGTTTTTATCAGATCCAGAACGAAAGCAACTATAATAAAATTGGAACCGGTATCGGATTGCATTTGTCCAGAAGCCTGGTGGAGATACATCATGGGAAGATTTATGTTGAAGATAATAATGACACAGGTGCATGTTTCACCATTCGGATTCCTCTAGATAATAAATACTTGCAGAAAGATGAAATGACAAATATTCAAACGAATATAAGTTTAGCGAATCTAATTCAACCATCCTTAAATGAAGATTTAGCGGAAAAATCAGAACAGGTAAGAAGTTTTCAAACGTCCAACCGGTTTAAGTTTAAGGTGCTGGTTGTTGAGGATGATAAGGATATACGAAACTATATAACTGATATTTTATCAAAAGAATATGAGATAATACAGGCTGATAATGGCAATACTGGTCTGGAATTGACCATTCAAGAATTTCCAAATTGTGTTATAACCGATGTTATGATGAATGGAATGGATGGTATCGAGCTATGTAAAAAGATAAAGACGAACGACAAAACCTGTCATATTCCTGTAATTATACTGACAGCTAAAACATCTATCGAACAGCGTATTAAGGGGTTGGAAGTAGGGGCCGACTCTTATATCCCAAAACCTTTTAATATCGATCATTTACAGATTCGTGTGAGCAAACTCATTGAGTTGCGACAAAAGATCAAGAACAAATATGAAGGGAAATACGAAGTTGCTCAGGAGGAAATAAAACTGAAGTCGGTGGATGAAAAACTGCTTGCGAAGTTTGAAGCCATTGCCAGGGAACAACTTGATAATCCTGATTTGTCAATAGAGACCATAAGCCAGGAAATTGGTATAAGCAGGTCGCAGTTACAACGTAAACTAAAGCAACTAACAAATCAAAATCCAAGCGATTACATAAAGACAATGCGTTTACGTTATGCCGGTGTTTTACTTACAAGCAAAAACTTATCCGTTTCAGAAGTTACATATGCCTGTGGATTTGCCTCCCTATCCCATTTTTCAAATAGTTTCAGGGAGTTTTATGGAATGTCTCCCAGCCATTATGTAGAGATTAATAAGAATAAGTCTAAGGGAGGCGAGATAAGTAATTAATATTTATTAGAGAACAATTAATAGTTTCCTGGACACTGAGATGGAAGCTTTTGAATATTAACAAATATATCATTAAATACCCTACAATTCCTTATAGGAATAGCTTCTTATAAAACTTATCAAAACACCTCTTTTATTCCGATTGCCCTTCAGGTTTTAATATAAACTTGATGGGCAATTTTTTTTTTTGCTTACCCAGCTATCGATTTTCATTCAACAAGATTACAAAATTCAGCCAAAGAGAATGTATTTAAAATGACTGATAAATAGCAGCCTGTTTCAATCAGAGAAACTGGATGTTACAATTTCGGAATTATCTGCTGCTTTTTATTTCCTACAGCATAACCATTGTGGTTTACTTGCTTCAACAAAGTATTTTCATATTTCATATTACAACTTTCATCAATGCTTTTCAAACACGACTTCATGTTGGAACAGGAATTTTCAAGTCCGTATCATTTCACTGTAAATCAGAATTCTGACAATGAATCATTAAATATTCAACCGTTACATGTTCATTTAACCTACACTACGCATTTACTACCCATTTACTACCCATTCTGAGGTATTGCGGTGATATTGCGGTGGTATTACGGTATTATTGCGGTGATGATACGGTGTAATATTAGAGCGCAATATCTTCGCAAAAGCTCCGTAAAGCAAGCGGAGCATGTTCTTATCTTTTGTAAAGGTTAATTGAATGGGTAGTATATGCGTAGTGTAGGTATGATTGAAATAAATGGAATAAAGAAACTGAATTGTATAGAAGTACATACATGTAACAAAGATGTTGTCAACGAACAGATTACTTAATTTCAGACCCAATTAACAAATCTATGAATACTACATTCAATAATACTGAAAAACGAAAATATATTGCCCCTGTGATTTTAGCAATTACTTTGGATAATGAAATTACACTCCAACTTGAATCAACTCCACCTGCCCCTGGAAATGAGGAATTATCGGTAGCGCATGATTTTATTTGTCAGAGTATATTTTATTTTTAGAACGGATGATTAATTTTAATTCAAACAACTAATTTCTTAAAATCCAATAAAAAAATAGATGTGCAATTTAGGTTGATTTATCGATAGGAGCCATGGATGCGACATATTTAAAAGCTTTTGCTGCGATTGTGCAATTGTTTGCCTGTATATTAAAAGAATCGATTCTTTATTACAAACCACTTGTTGTTGGTTTAAATATATTTGCATTATAAAAAATCAAGGTAATTCAAATATTATTTAATCTTATTAACATCTATTCTCATGAAAAAAAAATTCTCGATTTTATATCTCCTGGGCTTATTTGCAATTATGCAACTTGCAGCTCAGACGCCTAATGCATTTAACTATCAAGCAGTTGTCAGAAGCACGCAGGGTGTTGTTTTAAAAAACCAATCGGTAAATGTCCGTTTTACTTTACACACGTCGACTGCAACGGGAACCACCGTTTTTACAGAAACTCAGACGGCCATTACTACCGACAGCGGCCTTATAAGCCTTCAAATTGGGAATGGAACTCCTGGTACCGGATCGTTAGGTTTAGGTGAAATTGACTGGACTACCGGTATTTATTTTATGCAGGTTGAAATTGACAATGGTAATGGCTATAATACGCTTAGCACACAACAACTACTCAGTATTCCTTATGCAAAATATGCCCAGGCTGCAGGAAGTGTGCGCATCAAGTCTCCGGATGGTTCATTCTGGAATGTGACCATTAGTAATACAGGAGCAATATCAGCAACAAAAGTTCAATAACTAAGATCAATTCTACCAAATGAACAAAATAATAATATGTATAACGATTGTGTTACTGTTGACCTTGCAATGTTTTTCTCAACAGTTAATTAGTACGGCAGGTCAGCAGCAAAATAATGTATCCTGGAGCATTGGTGAAATAGTTACAGCAGGAGGAACAACATCTCAATTTATTATTTATCAAGGTTTTAATAGTTTGGAAAGTTCAGTACTATCCGGTTTGTCAGATGTAGCGCCGTCTACACTCTCGGTTTATCCAAACCCGGTGGTTAATGAACTTTATCTTAAGAAAGTAGACTTTGGAACTTATTCTTATACATTAATAGATGTAGTAGGAAGTGTATTGTTGAATAAGATCGCCGATTCGGATCAGACAATCGACATGTCGCATTATTCTCCTGGCCAATACATACTAAAAGTCACTTCAAATCAATTCTCAAAATCTACAATTATTATAAAAAAATAAATTCCGCAATGAAGAAATTATATTTAATACTTATCTGCTTTATCTCTGTTTTGCAGCTTATAGCACAAGTTCCGAATGCATTTAGGTATCAGGCAGTAGTCAAAGATAATAGTGGGGTTTTGATGGCATCAAGCACTGTGAAGTTTAGGTTTGAAATATTTAAAACAGCCCTGGAAATTAATGGAGGGGAAAAAATATATTCCGAAACTCAACAAGTTGTAACCACTTCAAACGGATTGGTTGACTTGTCAATAGGTAATGGGACATCCGAAACCGGAACTTTCCCAACTATTGACTGGGGTGCTGACTCATACTTTATCAGAGTGAGCATTGACCGTGGTAGTGGTTATAGCAGTATCGGGGAACAACAATTGCTGAATGTTTCCTATGCCCGGTTTGCTGATGTAACAGGAAATATCGTTAAACCTATTTTGGACGGAACTTTATGGGGAATGACTGTCGATAACTCTGGTAACGTTGCTACGATTCCTTTTCCCAAAGGTTATACCAAAATGGTGTGGAACGATGAATTCAATGGAACAGGTTTACCTGACGATACTAAATGGACGTACGATCAAGGTTATGTCCGGTCGAGTGAACTGGAGTATTTTACAAAAAAAAGAATAGAAAATGCCTACCAACAGGATGGCCTTCTTCACCTAGTTGCACGCTGCGATTCTGCTACGGTTGATGGTGCTATGCGTCCCATCACTTCTGCAGAAATTATTACTCAAGGTAAAGCTTCCTGGTTATATGGATACGTTGAGGTAAAAGCAAAGATGCCATATCTGGCTGGCATTGGCACCTGGCCGGCAATCTGGATGATGCCAACTGAAAGTTTCTATGGTGGTTGGCCTACAAGTGGTGAAATTGATATTATGGAACATGTAGCTTCAGATTACAGATATGTGCACTTCTCCCAACATTCTGCTACCTTTTACGGTAGTAATTGTAAAACCTCTAAGTCATATTGCCCCACTGTTTATACCGATTTTCACATTTACGGACTTCAATGGACACCTGAGAGTATGATTTGGTATCTGGACGGAGTTCAGAAATTCAGGATCAATAATGTCGATCATCTCTGGAGTGTCTGGCCATTTAACAAATCGTTTTACCTGATGCTCAATCTGTCTATAGGAGGCTGGGGAGGGGCTACTGATTCTAAGCTTCTTAAAAATAATCCACAGGATTATCAAATAGATTATGTAAGAGTTTTCCAATAAAATAATTAATATAAAAATCAATCTTATGAAAAAACAATTTTTACTCTTTAGTATGATGGCAGTAAGCGTTTTAACAGCTTTTGCTGACAAGACCATTTATGTGGCTCCATCGGCATCTGGTACCGGTACTGGTGCCAATGCGAACAATCCTACAACATTCACGCAGGCCTTTGGAGCTTTGGATGCTACAGGAGGATTTACCACTTTAGTCTTACCAAGTGGTGCTTCGTTTCAATTAGGAGGTGGTACAACAGGTTATGGCAGATTACCAATTCCGGACAACAGTAAAATTATCATTGAGGGAAATAACTCAATTTTAGAAGGGACAGGCAATGACACCCGAATTATGCGTGCGAGTACCGGTTGTAACCTAACTCTCAAAAATCTGACCTTAAGAAAAGGGAATGCAGCAACAAGTCTTGGTGGAGCAATATTTTTTGCAGGTGATTCATTGAAAATTTATGGTTGTATTTTTGAAAAAGACACAGCTGATAATGGTGCTGCAATTGGTAGCCGTGGCAAGTATATCAAAATCTCCAACTGTTGGTTTAAAGGAAACAGACTTCGCAATAGTTTTCAGGGAGGCGCTATCAGTCATACAGGAACAACAGCAGGGGGAACTTTAATTGTCGAAAACACAACTTTTAGTGATAATGGTGCAAGGAGTGGAAATTATGGATTTGGGCTGGCAATTATTACTGCATTTGATGGAAATGTTCGTAATTATCTGAACAAAATTTCAATTACGAATTGTACCTTTTACCAAAACAATTCAGGTTTAAATACTCACGTAGGAGATGCCGCCATTCAGCTTGATTCTCCGGGCACAACTGCTCCTACAGGAACCGTAACAACAGCAACTTTAGTAAATAATACATTCTACGGAAACAATAATTGTGCTGTCAATGTAAAAGGAACACAGCAAGCTGTAACATTAATCAACAATGTAATTGTAGGGGATATATATGCAAACAGCTCTGTAAGCGGCGTCCAGGATAACGGTTTTATAGCGGAATATGCGGTTGCCGGAGGACGTCCGACAATAGTGGCTGAAAATAATTACATCGTTGCAAAGGTTTCGGTTAATGCGAAAGTTGATGATCCAGCTTTACAATCCGGTAATTCTGATCATAATACAATCGTAACAATCAGTTCACAAAACGATATTGATGTTCTCGGATTATCAACGGCGTTACTAACCAACGGTTCGGATGTCCCTTATCTTGATATTGCATCCAGTTCCAGTCCATTAGTAGAAGGAGGGATTAGTTCATATAGTGGCATTTCAATTCCAACAACTGATCTAAGAGGAATTGTCCGTGGTATTGCTGCTACTGGGACTGGCTACGACATTGGCGCTTACGAATACAATGGCTTTACCACCACTTCGGTTAATGCTGTTACGAATAATTCATTCACGATAAGTCAATCAGCTAATGAAATAGACATTACAAGCAAAAACAAACCAATATCTGTAAAAGTATATCTACCTAACGGACAATTTGTCTATACAAATACAACAAGCAACAGTACATCCATCAGTAAAACTCAGCTGCCAAAGGGAGTCTTGATATTTGTCATAAATGATGGCGAAAAAACTGTAGCAAAAAAACTAATAAACTAATTTTAATTCTCACCAATCTATAATTCTAAAACTAATCATTAATATCTAAAAACTATTTTATCATGAAAAAAAAGGCTTTCTTCAGTATAGCAGCTTTGCTTGTAAGTTTCACCATGAGTGCTATTGATATCTATGTAAACCCTTCGACTGGGAGTGATAGTAACAACGGATCTCAGGCAGCACCTTTTAAAACTATTGAAACAACTGTATTAAGTAAACTTACAAGTAATACGCAAACCAATATTTATATCGCCGATAATTCCGTAATAACACTTACAGCCATATTAAACTTCGATACAAATAAAAAAGTATCGTTGATAGGCAGAAATGTCACAATAAAATCTACTGCATTGGCAGCTCAGAAAGATCCAAGTGGATTGCCTCTGTTAGGAGAAGGAAACCGTATTTTACGCGCTACTAGCGGTTGTGATTTGAAAATTAAAGGTATTACTTTCCAGAATGGGCGTCAGGTAGGCTATATTCTTGGTGGAGCTATTTATTTTGCTGGGAATACGTTGGAAATAGACAGCTGTAAATTTATTGACAACCAGGCAGGATCAGCAGGTGGCGCAGTTGCATGTAGAGCCCAAAGTGTGGTAATTAAGAACTCATACTTTCAGGGAAATAATATTCTAGGTGGAGGCGCACATGGTGCTGCCATTATGCAAAGCGGTCCTTCAACAGGTACTGCCGGGACTCTTTCGGTTCAAAATTGTTCATTCTACCAAAACATGACTCAGGTTGGTGGTACCGGATCGGCAATTGATGTTTATGATTCAACAACTGGCTCAACATACAGTAACATAAGCGAAGTCGATGTTACTAATTGTACATTTCTTGAAAATACATCAGCAACAACTAATGAGGCAGCTATTGATGTTTCTGAAAGCGAATGTAACATTTATCTGGTAAATAATACATTCTATAAAAATTCCGATTGTGCTTTACGATTAAATCTTACCGGTCAAGTGTACATGGCAAACAACGTAATAGTAGCAGGTAAAAATGGTGTTATGTCCAATTATTCAGTTGCTGATGGTCGCCCAGAAATAATTGCTGTTAATAATATACTTGCTGGTACCGAAGGTGGTATTAATGCGAATATTGATGATGCCTGTTTTAAAAGTGCAGCTAGTTCAAATAACAATATTGTCAGCACAACGGCTGCTTATCCATTAAGCAATGTTGCGTTGGCAACTTCCTTATCCACCGATAATTTTGTTCCATATTTACCCATCACTTCATCTTCAAGTACCTTGATTGATGGTGGAATTGCAAGTACGCTTGCGAAATTCGGAACCGATTATGTACTCACTGTAGATACAAGAGGTCGCTTGACAAATAATAAAAAAGATATTGGAGCTTATGAATATAATGGAGTCATCAATGGTATTTATTCGCCGGAATATGTTTTGGAAAACTACAAAATATCTCAATCGGCCAGTACAATTACAATAAAAAATACTTCAGACAAATCGTTCTCATTGAGTGTTGTAAATCTGATGGGAAAAGTCATTCATTCTACCCAGGTTGCAGGTTCGGTTGAATTATCTAAAACCCAATTCGGACAAGGTGTATTTATCCTGTTGCTCAACGACGGAACTAAATTAGCCTCTAAGAAAGTATTATTTTAAAATTATTAGCTTTAGAATACTGAGACAGGAGCTCTTTTAATTAAACATAATTAAAGATTTTCCTGTCTCTTTTTTATATAATGCCTTAATAATGTATACAATGAAGAAAAGAAATATAATTCTACTGTCTTTAATTAGTATAATATCAACAATTTCCGCTCAAGAAAGTGTTGTCCTTTTTGATTACGAGGATGTTTATCCTACAACTTCTTCGTGGTCCGATTCTATGGAGCCGGGTTTAAATCCGAAACCGGATGAGGTGAATAGTTCACAGCTATGCGGACTATTTATTCATAATGCTCAGTGGAGTGAGATTGAAATAAGAGCAGATGATTCAAACTTGGATGGACGTTTTTACAATACGGTGGAACTAAAAGCATTTATTCCTTTGAACATGCCTGATGGGAAAGTAAGCATAACCTGCAAAGGACTTGGAACTTCCCGCGAAAGTCGTAGACGGTATGATGTATTTGAAATAACTCCTCCGGTGAAAGGAAAATGGTTTAAAATAGAGCATTCCTTTTTGTGTGGATACCCAGTTGGATTAGTTCAGATGGGTTATCGCAGAAGCGAAGTGCCAAATGCCGTAGAAGATATTGCCTATTTTGACGATTTGATTTTTCACAAAACAACTTCCAACGATATCTGCTTGTATCGTGAGTCATTTTGTATTGTATATCCTGAAAATGAAAATGCAAATTTTATTGGGAACCCTTCGGGAAGAGCCGGAAATTGGGTAGGTAACGTTGATTTGACTTCTACCGGGAAAATTCGTCTGATAAAATATCCCAATACAATCAGCCATGTGATGCAAATGACTACAGGGGATGCTGATATCGTATTTCCAGGAATTACAAACCTCGATGGATATGATAATTTGAGAGTCGTATTTGACACCCGCTGGGTAGCAGACGAAACCAAAAGGACAGCATTCAATGCTGCCACCAAAGAATCAAAAACTCCTGGAGTGAAAGCAAAAATTGGAAGCGGTAACTGGTTTAATGTAACAACTCAGCCTTTCACGGATACATGGCAAACGCAATCCATTGTAATTTCCCCTGAAAGTGCTCAGGAGCTTAGTTTGCAGTTTGGGAAAGGGAATAGTCTGTTTGATTTTGAGATTGATAATGTGATGATAATGGGCACAAAGAAAGTATCTGCAATTCAAAATGTATCTTCAGAAGTATTGAAAGTATATCCAAATCCGGTGAAGGATAAATTATACGCCCCACAGGATGTTACTAAAATTGATATTTTATCTCTACAGGGCGGCTTGTTGATTTCAACTGTAGGAAATACGGTATCTCTTTCCAACCTTCCAAAAGGCATTTATGTTACAAAAATATTTCTAAATGGCTATTGCTATTTAAATAAAGTTGCAAAAGATTGATTGTTTAATGAAAATGAAAAAACTATTTATTTTCCTGACTATTTTCCTCAGTACAGTCAATACGAATGGTCAAACAAAACCATGGTTGCATGTTGATGGCAACATGGTTAAAGACACTGCCGGAAATATCGTAACCTTGCGGGGGGTATCCATAATAGCTCCGGAATATGCTACCAGTAATCCGTATAATCCTAAAACGCCTGCTGAATATATTTCGTGGCTGGCTGATTCTACAAGAGGCTGGTATTCAAGTATCCTTCGTATTCCTGTATGTGGACTTAATACCACTCCGGCAATTGCGTATAATTTTATAGATCCATTAGTGCAGCAGGCTATTCGTTTAGGACTATATGTAATTATTGATTTTCATAATGTCACAAATTATGGTAATGGAGGCACAAGCCAGGCAACTGTGCTGAACTTCTGGAAGTATTTTGCACCTAAGTATGCTGATTCATCCAACGTACTTTTTGAAGTCTACAATGAACCTGTCAATCCTGCAGACTGGAATCAATGGAAAAATTTTATTCAACCGGTGGTTAATGCCATCCGTACGTTTGCGCCCAAGAACATCATCTTAATGGGAAGCCCACAGTGGAGCACCTATACTAACTATGCGGTATCAAACCTTATCTCCGGAGACAATATTGTTTATGTTTTTCATATTTATCCAAATCAGGGAGCTCCTATTTCTACTTTACTCGATTCTAAGTTTGGAAATGCCGCAAATTCAATTCCAGTAATGATCACGGAATTCGGATGGAACCAAAATGCAGGTTACTCTGATGGCATCACATATGGTACAACAACCAACTGGGGAATTCCATTTCGTAAGTATCTGGATGCACATCCGACTATTAGTTGGGTAAACTGGGTATTTGACAACTATTGGATGCCAAGTATTTTTGACCAGAACTGGAATCTTATGGGGAATGAAAATCAAGGGGAGTTTATAAAAAGCTGGCTTGCTGAAAAAAATAAATTAGTAACAAAAGTAGCAACAGTTCGAAGTACTGCTTCCCTATTATCAGTTTATGCTATAGGAGGTAAAATATCGGTTTCAATGGTTGGACTTAGTCGTGTTGAGATCTATTCAACAACAGGTAAGCTGTTAGTATCGGTAAATACTAAAGGTAACAAGATTGAATTAAATTCGTCTCTTGATAAAGGCATTTATATTGTTAGTGCTTGGAATGCAGATGGTTGGGCTATCACAGAAAGGGTGTTAATAAAGAATTAGATCCAACCTAACGGGCTGTGTCATTTTCCCAGAGCCTGTTGGATCGGAAATGTATTTAATAAAAGAGTATTGAAAGATTTATTATTTTAAAAGGATGAAAAGTATTTATTTATTTATTATAAGCTGTCTGGTTTTTAGTCAGGCGAGTTGGGCGCAGAAACCTTTTTCTAAATTAGTTTTCAGTGAAGAGTTTTCAGGACAGGGACTGCCGGCTGATTCGTTGTGGGGATACGAGGAAGGTTATGCCCGCAATGGTGAAATGCAGTATTACACCGTAAAACGTGCCGAGAACTGCTACCGGAAAGATGGTTTTCTGCATATTGTTATTTTGAACGACAGTGTTTTGATTAATGGGAAAATCCGTCCGGTAACTTCGGCAAGCATTATTACTAAAGGAAAGAAATCGTGGAAATACTGCAAAGTTGAAGTTCGTGCAAAATTGCCTGCCTGTCTGGGAACCTGGCCGGCAATCTGGATGATGCCTGAAAATGACAAATACGGGGAGTGGCCTAAAAGCGGAGAGATTGATATTATGGAAAATGTAGGTTACGATGCAGGAAAAGTACATTATGCTATACATTCCGATAAATACAATCATACAAAGGATAATCAGAAAAGATTCACTGTTGATTGTAGTACGGCATTTACCGACTTCCATGTTTATGGTCTTGAATGGACAAAAAAAGAAATAAAATGGTTTCTGGATGGTAAACTGCAATACGCTATATCCAAAGTTGAAAATGGTTGGTCCGACTGGCCATTCGATCAGCCATTCTACCTGATTCTTAATTCAGCATTCGGTGGAGGCTGGGGAGGTAGAAATGGGGTAGACTTATCCAAACTAAAACAGGAATTCATTATTGATTATGTAAAGGTATATCAGTAAAATATTACTGATCTTTTTCATCCTGGAAAATTGATTAATAAACATTTGAAATTATGAGCAACGAAAGATTATTTAGCAGACGTAGCTTTCTGAAAGCGTCTGGTTTACTGGCATTAGCTTCTACATTCCCTATTGCATCCACTTCGGCACAAACGGGAGAAAAACTGAAAGATTTGTTATCTAAGAATAACAGATCCTTGCAGTTAAAGAAAACAAAGGTTCTGCTGGATGACCAATGGGATGTTATTGTAGTTGGAGGTGGTCCTTCAGGCTGTGCAGCGGCAATTGCTTCAGCCAGAGAAGGAGCAAAAACGCTTCTTATAGAATCAATGGGTTGTCTTGGAGGGATGGGTACTTCCGGATTGGTCCCAGCATGGACACCTTTCTCGGATGGAGAAAGAATGATTTACAGGGGAATTGCCGAAAAGGTTTTTAATGAATCGAAAAAAGGAGTTCCGTTTGAACCAAAAGAAAAAATGGATTGGGTTGCAATAAATCCTGAGTGGTTGAAGTTGGTATACGATCGAATGGTTGCAGAAAATAATGTAAAAGTCTTGTTCTTTTCGCACTTGGCTTCAGTTGAAATGAAAAATGAGAAAGAAGTGGATGCGATTATTATCAGTAATAAATCCGGATTAACGGCTTATCGGGCAAAAGTTTATGTTGATTGCACCGGAGATGGCGATTTAGCGGCTTGGGCAGGAGCATCATTTACCAAGGGAAATTCAAAAGGAATATCTATGCCGGCAACTCATTGCTTTGAAATAGTGAATTTGAATGTAAATCCATCGAATATTGAATCGTTTAATTCTTTATATGGTGGAAACAAGAAAAGTCCAATTTGGGAGATTGTTGAATCCAAAAAATATTCCTTGATAAAAGATGCACACTTATGTATTAATTATATTGGACCAAATGCAGTTGGACTCAACGCAGGCCATTTATTTGAAGTCGATAGTACAAATCCCCAGAGCCTGTCCAATGCGATGTCCCGTGGCAGGGAATTGGCTAATCAGTTTATGGCAGGCTTAAAAGAATTTAGACCTGACATTTTTGCGAACTCAGTTCTAGTCAATACCGGTCAATTGATGGGAATTCGTGAATCGAGGATTATTGAAGGTGACTACAGGTTAACTCTAAAAGATTGGATCGCTCGAGCTACTTTTCCTGATGAGATAGGTAGGAATAATTATTTTATTGATATTCATAATTCAGAAGAAGAAATTGATAAGGTACTAAAAGAAAAAAACTTTGAAAATAATCTTGGCCGTCCTGAACCATATAAAAAAGGAGAATCGCATGGTATACCCTATCGGTGTTTAACACCCAAAAGATTGAAAAATGTATTGGTTGCAGGTCGTTGTATTTCTACAGAACAAATTGTACAGGGAAGTGTCCGGGTTCAGTCAGCTTGTCTGGTTACTGGCGAGGCTGCCGGCATGGCTGCAGCTCATGCTATTCAACAACACAAAAACGATGTACATTTAGTAAACGTCGATTATCTAAGGAAAAGATTGAAGGAAGAGGGACAATATTTTAAGTAGACTGTTCTTTATTCCAACTTAAAGACTCAAACAATATTGCATTTTTGTTGGTCTTCAATATAAATCCATTTTTAAATAAAAATATGAGAAAAACAAAGGAAATAATGTCATTTTACAAATTGGGATATTTATAACAATGATTGCATTATTATGTCAGTTGTATATATTTAGTTATTAGTAGTTTATTGTAATCTCAGCATATAATTCCGAAATAGATTAAATGAGTCAGCACAGGAAATCAGCCACCCATCTTTAAGGTATAACTTGAGATTTATGCGAATCATAGCTTCGTAGAATAATTTAGAGGATTAAACCGAAATTTGTCAGAGTGTTTTCAATTAATTCTCCAAGAGAGCAACGATCGGCATCAATTTAAATTAATCTTCTAAGGCTTACTTTTATCAATACGATTATTTAATGAACATATTTGCTATCATGTTCATTTACAACATAATTATCAATCTACAAAACAGAACTGACATATCAACTATAATATGACTTTTATATCCCTTAGTTTTCGTGCCACTGGCAATACTTCGCCAAAGTAGCAGAATGATATTCAAATATTTAAGCAAAAATTGGGATAATTAATTTGTTAATAATACATGGTATTGTTAAATTAAAATAGCTTAAGTACCTTCATCTCCACAATTTCATATTAATTGTAAAAGTATAATTTATATAATTTAGATTGAGCATTACACAGTATTCAAAAATTAGCTTTACCTTTGCATCAAAGAAATCAACAAGAATACTGATTATTTTGTAACAGGCATGGTATTTGCTACACGACAAGAAGTATTTGGTTGAATATCTTGATTGAATAATAAATTACGGGGCTGTTTGGTTTAGACAGCAGGTAGAAAAGGTAAGTAAGCATGTCGAGCATTGAGAAAACGGCTCGTAAATCCCGGTTCTTACAACTATAACTGGCGAAAATAACTACGCTCTTGCTGCTTAATCGAATAGAGTAGATTAGGCTTAATTCCGGCACCAGGTGCTGGAACGGGACATTTCCCAAATGCCGTCGCCTCGAGGCTATTTGAATTGGAGATGCAGCTAAATCGAGGATAGTTACGCTTAGCCTTGGAAGCGCAATGAAATAAAAAGGATAAGGTGTAGGCTGGTGGCTTCGGTCTTACTTACGCACGAAAATCTAAGCGGAGATAAACATGTAGAAGGCTTATTATTTCCTTGTTTGGACGAGGGTTCGACTCCCTCCAGCTCCACAAAAAACACTTTAAACGCTTGTTATTCAGTAGAATAACAAGCGTTTATTTTTTAAAATAAACGTCTGTTACGGTCTACTTTCAACAATAAATTAAACATCAAGAATTTACACTCAATTTAGCAGACTGTTATGCCACGCAAACAAACAATTATCATATTTCCGCGCCGAACCGATTATAAGGGTAATTTATCAAAAAAAATGAAACATCTAATACAAATAACTGGTTCACAGTATTCTTAAGAATTCAATACACTAACTCCTGCGAATTATAACAATAAAATGTATATAGTCAAATTTTGGTCCATTGAATATCTCGAATTAGGAATAAAAAATATCGTATATTTGATTCTCTACAAAGATTACCGCTAATGAACATAAAATCACCTATTCTATTTTTATAAAGAATAAAATAAACTTTGATGGACTTCTTTACATCTTCATTCTTGTTACAGTTTGTTGTAAGTATATAGAATTCAGTACAACTAATTTAATTCTGCTGACCAAAGGTCGGTCGAATACTCTCGGATGAATGGTATGAGTACCGTTTCAATATCTACAAATTCTTATCTCGATGCATTCAATGCAGAAGTTTACGATTACAAACAGTAAATAATCCGCAAAACAACTCGTCGCTTTGCCAGGACTTTGAATTTGAAAGTCAGTGATGATATGAAGTTTTTGAATGAAAAGTTTGGAGATGAAACTCAGTTGAAAATCAAGAAATCGGTAGGATAACAATTTAATTGTTGGTCGGATCTATCCTATAATTTTATATTTCCTAGCAAGTATCAGATATTCATCCTTAATTTTATATCTTTGCGTTAAAGATTATGGAATACTCGGAATTACAGCAATATTTCAGGCTTCAAAGACGAGTTTCTATTAAAAAGCCACTAAAAGATTCTCAATAATTAAAGGTATATGCAGAAATGATAGAATTTGAGTTTACAAAGTCAGTTCTGTTATTAATTGCAACTTTGCATAACCTAAAAGAAGTAAATAAACAACATTAAGAAAACAACTCTATATTAATACCTATTTTCAAATATGTATAAGAATAAATTATATAGAACTGCACTTTTATCGTCTCCTATCATGGCAGCCTTTGAGTTGTCACCGATTTTTTTTCTGCAAGTATACGGATACCCACTGAATTTTTGGTCTGCACTTACAACTTTCACAATTCTAACAATGGCTATGTGGGGAGTGAATATTTATGTAATAAATATATGGGTAAAAAGCGGTCGTAAAAACAACGCGGAGTGGTACGCTCTGAGTTACATTTTTACATTACTTTTTTTTGCATTATTTTGGGTTTTCTTGCATCTTTTCCCCGAAATGGATGATAATAGAAACAAACCGTCGATTATATTTCCAATAATCAATATTCTCACCCTCAACACTATTATATTGATCATCTTAAATGCAATTATTGCCAGAACAAAAAAAGAACAAGTAGATAAAGAATTGGCTGAATTGAAAATAAAGAATTTAGAGGCCGAACAACAGGCACTGGTAAGGCAAATGCAACCTCATTTTTTATTTAATGCACTAAGTACCCTAAGTTCCATTATAAGTACCGATTCTGATCTGGCTAAAAGATATGTTATCAGGCTTTCTGATTTTCTGAGATATACAATATCGGCTCACGAACACGTGCTTATTCCGCTTTCGGAAGAATTGAAATTTACACAGGATTACATTGAACTTCAGAAACTACGGTTTGAAGACTCTTTTTATTGTTTTCTTACTGTACCTGCTGAACAGATAAGCCAGTACAAAATTCCTGTTTATGCTCTCCAATCGTTAGTGGAAAATGCTTTTAAGCATAATTTTTTTAGCGATGAAAAGCCACTAAAGGTTAGTATTGAGTTAAACGATGATATGTTGATCGTATCCAACAACAAAATGCCCAAACCCAAGCTATTGGATGGAGAAAGAAAGGGTGTCGGTCTTAAAAATCTCAACAAAAGATATCAGTTGATTGTTGGTAAAGACATCGATATCAAAGACACCCAAACAGAATTCACGGTTACACTTAAGCTTATTCTGATAACGCCATGATGAAAGTAATCATTATCGAAGACGAGAAACGAACAGCAAAAGAACTGGCAACTACACTTGAATCTATTGACGATCAAATAGAAATTGTCACGATTCTTTCATCTGTAGAACAGGCCATATCCTATCTGCAAAACAATTCAGACTTTGATTTGATTTTTTCGGATATACAACTTAGCGACGGTCTTAGTTTTGAGATATTCAATAAAATACGGCTGTCAGTGCCCGTTATCTTTTGTACAGCATATGATAAATATGCGTTGGAAGCCTTTAACACGAACTCAATCGATTATATCCTAAAGCCATTTGACCGCAACTCGGTAGCAAAGTCTTTAGAAAAATACTACACACTAAAATCAAATTTTTCTACTTTCAACATCAGCCTCAACAATTTATTACAAACTATCGGTACACAGTCATCAACGATACAACAAACTTCCACTTCCATTATTATTAATCAGGGAGATAAAATCGTTCCGATTAGAACAACTGCAATAGTTCTTTTTGTGCATGAAGACGATTGTGTGTTTGCATTGACATTTGATTTAAAAAAACACCTTGTTTCTCAGTCTTTAGAAGAGCTTGAATCCGTTTGCGGAGATATGTTTTTCAGAGCAAACCGCCAATACCTCATCAACCGAAAAGCCATAAAGGATGCGTCTCGTCATTTCAATCGAAAAATACAGGTCAATCTGACTTTTGATTATCCTAATCAGATACTCATAGGCAGACTCAAAGTCTCCCAGTTTATTGAATGGCTGGCACAGAATTGATACATTTGGCAATTCACCTCCTTTTTTGAACAGTTCACGGATATTTCGTTTTCATAACTTCCTCTGATTAGATTCCTTTGCATTGAATTTCGAAAATGTTATATGAATCTGATAAAAAAAATAAAACTACACTTTTTCTGGCTACCATCTATTTTGATGATCGCTGATGCCGTTTCTAAACTACTCTTCCCTGATTTTTGGGTTGAACATGCCCATTTAAATTTTCAGAACAGAGTTATCTGGATTGGAATAATTGAACTGTGTTGTGCGCTGATCTATATTTTCCCCATCACTATGTCAATCGGATTTTTTCTCATAGTCTGTTATTGGGGGACTGCAATAGGCATCAGTATAAATAATGAACAGTTCAATATTTTTCCTTTACTAATATTGATTTTCTTTTCATTATCCTTTCATTGGCGAAGGGTATCTATTTTCTTTAATGATATGTTTAACAAAAAAAAATAGATGCCTCCAAACTAAATAAAACAATAACCAACTGTATATTACATAAAAAAAAATGAATTATATAAACAAATGATTTTATTATGACTTTAAAAACGAAAACTTTGAGGGTATGTTTGATGCTAGCGCTGCCATTTTTCTTGTCGGGTCGGATAATGGCACAAGATCAGACAATGTCACTAAAAGAATGCATCAATTATACCCTGCAACATCATCCAAATAGTACTATTTATAAAAATTCAGCCAAATCGGCAGTAGAAAAAATCCGCGAGAGCCGATCGGCCCTATTACCATCTATTTCTGGAAATGTCGGGCTGGATTATAATCTTAAACTGGCAACTTCAGTGATACCTGCCGGAGCATTTTCAGATAAAGAAACAAAGCTACAGATGGGAAGCAAATTCAGCAATTCGGCTTATATACAATTGGATCAAAAGCTGTTTGACAGAAGTGCATCGCTTGACATAAAAACATCAAAGGTAAATAAAGAAATTGCCGATCTGAATCTTCTGAAGGAGAATGAAACGCTAATTTATAATACGGCTTCAGCCTATTACGATGTACTTACCTTTGCTGAAAAGGGAAGACTTTTGCAGGAGAACGAAAAACAGTATGAAACAACTGTAAGCATCCTTAAATTGCGTTATGCTCAAGGTGAGGAGAAAAAAAGCGAATATAACAGAGCCAAAGTTAACTACAACAATGTACAATTTGAAATTGAATCCAACAACAGTTCTTATAAACTAGCATTGAACAAGCTTAAGAACAGCATTGGTATGGATATAGAAATGTCCATTAGTATCCAGGACAGTGTTACTTACGTGGATGTGAAAGAAGTGCCATTAGCTGTTGGTTCAAATATGTTTGATGTCAACCGGTTGCTTGATTTTCAGATTGATCAAAAAAATCTGGATCTTAAAAGGTTGGATCTTAAGCAGAAAAAAGGAGCATACCTCCCCACTTTGTCATTATATGGTAAATATGGTGGAAATACCTATGGTTCAGACTTCTTTCCGACACTCAGCAACTGGTATGATTATTCTGTGATTGGGGTAAAAGCCACTATTCCAATTTTTAGCGGATTCAAAAAACAAAGCCAATTTGCTCAAAGCAAGTTAAGTCTTGCATCTTTGGAACTTACCAATAAATTAAACCTTCAAGCATATAAACTTAATATACAAAATGCGTCAACGAACATTGTAAGTACTTATACTAACCTAAAAAAAGCCAAAGAGAACTTACAACTTGCGAAGGAAATGATGGATGCCTCAACAGTTGAATATCGGGAAGGAACTACTACTCTTTCTTCGCTGTTAGATGCTGACTATTCTTACAAGGAAGCAAGAACAAATTATACAACTTCCTTACTTGACTATCTGACTGCACAATTAAGCTATCACAAAAACAAAGGAACTATTACAGAATTTGTAAAAGAAATAAAATAATAAAAAAAATGAAACACAAAAGAATCTTAACGATCGTAGTAATCACACTGATACCCACTGCTATAATTATTGGGTTATTTATAAATAAAGGGAAACTGAATGAGGCTAAAAAACCGATTGACAGAAGTAATATCGCAGTAAAAGTAATCGTTGATACCGTTTCATATAAAACAGTTGATGGTTCATTTTCACAGCCGGCTACCATTATTGCTGACAAGGAGGCTAATATAGTTGCAGAAACAACGGGAAAAATTGCCACGCTGAACATCGATTTAGGAACAGCTGTTAGTAAGGGACAGGTAATTGGTCATATTGATGTTGTTGAGACCCGACAGAAACTGGAAGCCAGCGAACTATCAATCAATAAGCTTAGCGCCGACTACGAAAGAAAAAAAATACTTGTTGCCGGAGATGCTACGAATGCAAATGCAGTTTCGGATGCCAAATATGACCTCGATTCAAAAAAACTGGAGGCAGCACAACTTCGCACGCAAATCAGGCATGCCAATATTATTGCACCGACAAGCGGTATAGTTGTAGAGAAACTAAAAATTGCTGGGGAATATGTAAATACAGGAACTACAATTGCAACCATCATCAATACTAAATCTTTAAAAGCGGAGGTAAATATACCTGAAAATCAATTATCTTACATCAAAAAAGGACAAAAGGCAACTATAACTTCCGATGCTTATCCTGAAAAAACGTTCGCGGGTATTGTTGAATTCATTAGCCCAAAGGGAGATGAAAACCACAATTACATTGTTCGAATTAATATTGCAAACAACAGTTCGGTACAATTAAAATCGGGCATATATATCAATGTGGAATTTTCAGGTCCCTCTACTCATCAGAAACTGCTAATGATTCAAAAAAATGCATTGGCTGAAGGCGTGAAAAATCCGTTGGTGTACGTGTTTAAAAACGGAGCAGTTGAAGAAAGAAAATTAACCGTGGGACTTGAATCCGGTGATTATATAGAAATCAAAAGCGGATTGTCTCCTGGTGAACTGATAGTAACAAGTGGACAAATCAACTTATCTGATGGCACCAAAGCTGAAATCATTAAAACACGATAATACATAGGAAACATGACTGTCAATAAAATAATTATTAAATAATGAGCATTACAGAACTAGCAATAAAACGGCCGTTACTAATAACAGTAATATTTGTAACATTAATACTTTTTGGTTTTATAGGATACAACTCTCTAAGTCTAAATTTATTACCCAAATTTACAACGAATACGATAACAGTCAGTACAACCTATAGTGGTGCTTCGCCGGAAGAAGTACTCACGAGTGTTACCAAACCATTGGAAGACGCTCTATCTTCGGTTGAAGGCATAGATGCGATGAGCTCCTCTTCGCAGGAAGGCTCGTCATCTATAACAATAGAATTGCTTAGTAGTGTTACGTCCAGCGATGCACAATTGGATGCGGAACGAAAAGTAAAACAAGTGCTGTCAACTTTGCCAAAAGGTATAGATGAACCTGTGGTAAGCCGAATGAGTTCAGATGATATGCCTATTTTCAAAATGAGTGTCAGTTCCAATTTAAGCGATACAAAACTCTATGATTTGGTAGATAAGGAAATTAAGCCAGTTCTGACCAATATTCCAGGTGTTTCGGATGTAACTATTATCGGGGGTACACAAAGACAAATTAATGTAGATATTGACAACAATAAATTGAAAGCATATAAGCTTTCTTTATTGGATGTCAACACAGCTGTTACTGCAAGTGGTACTTCATTCCCCGGTGGAAAAATTGAAGACAAAACAAGCAGATACTCACTTGATTTGAATGCAAAAGTAAAAACAGTAGAACAATTGCGTAATGTAGTAATCAGGGAAGGACAGAAGGGAAGCCGCATACTGCTGAAAGATGTTGCTTCTGTAACAGATGGGAAAGAACGCGTGACGACCCTAAACAGACTAAATGGAGAACCGGCCATTGGTATTCAAATAAAAAAACAAAGCGATGCAAATACGGTAGATGTTTGCCACCGTGCAGCTGAACGAGCGGAAGAACTGAAAAAAACGTATGCCACTGATAATTTCAACTACCATATTGCTTCAGATCAATCCATTTACACCCAGGCTTCTGTGGACGCTGTAGTGGATGATTTAACGCTTGCTATTATTATTGTTGCGTTTGTTATGCTTTTCTTTCTGCATAGTTTTCGCAGTTCTTCATTTGTTTTGGTGGCGTTGCCTTCGGCTATTATACCAACATTTATGTTAATGTGGGCATTTAATTTTTCCCTCAATATGATGAGTTTGATGAGTCTTTCATTAGTTGTGGGTATTCTGGTCGATGATAGTATTGTGGTCCTGGAAAATATCTACCGTCATATGGAGATGGGGAAAGACAAACGTATCGCGGCGTTGGATGGTCGTAACGAGATAGGTTTTACGGCTTTAGCTATTACCATGGTGGACGTAGTGGTATTCCTCCCTCTTGCTTTGGTAAGCGGTATGATTGGAAACATTGTAAGAGAATATG
>Ga0302209_10000316_pt1 | contig 22893 bp, 22 predicted proteins | sample II_Fen_E3_1_FD_194574 | JGI IMG/M metagenome (GOLD analysis project Ga0302209, IMG submission 194574) | Peat permafrost microbial communities from Stordalen Mire near Abisko, Sweden - II_Fen_E3_1 | ecosystem: Environmental > Terrestrial > Soil > Wetlands > Permafrost | place: Sweden: Abisko...
CAGATAAGATTATCAGCTTTATAGACAGTTTTGTAGCACAAACAATTAAGAAGACTATTGTGATACTAGATAATTCTCCAATTCATAAGTCAAAGAAATTCATTGCAAAAATGGTAGAATGGAAAGAAAATGATGTTTACATTTTCTTTTTACCACCATATTCACCAGAATTGAATTTAATTGAGATCCTTTGGAAAAGAATTAAGTATCAATGGATACCTTTTGATGCATATATCTGTTTTCAGAATCTCAAAGAACGCTTGTCGTATGTGTTGAAAAATTTTGGTAAAAAATACGACATTATATTTTAGCCACTACTTAATAAGACAAAAAAGCATTTATATTTTAGAACAATAAATTACGAAACAGCAATTCTATCTCTATCGGCAGATGACCAAAAGAATTAGACAGTATATTAAACGGGATATTTGTTTTCAAATCCGCCTTTATGCAGGAGTTGGTTAATCTCTTTTTTAAGTTCAACCATTCTGATTTCCCTTCCTACAAAATAATCATTGAATTGATGCAGTTCAGTTGATTCTTTCTCCAATTGCATACGTTCACTAATGTCAATTGCCCCTATCAGGCAATATTCTCCATTTTTAGTGATACTGCCGGTAAGGAAAACCTGTTTTAGTAAGTTGTCATTCATGCACATTTTTACAACACAGGTCTCGGTTAATTTATCGCTGACTATTTTTCTAAGAAAAAGATCAAAAACAGACCTGTCTTCATCACTTACAAAGAAACCGAATTGGCTGTTTACGGTTATTTTATGTTCTTTCCCCAGCATTTGTGAACCAAAGAAATTTAATTCAATGATTTTAGCTTCTTTAGTAAGCGTAAAATAACCCAATGGTGCAAAATTGTATAATTCAATATATTTTTCGGCTATTTCGTCAATCTTTTCTTTTGCCTGTTGAAGTTCATCATTTTGCATTTCTAATTCTACCTGATGAACCTGTAATTCGTGAATGAGATTCAAATTATCGTATTCCGAGTAGTTAAAACCGGAGGAGGAAGGATAGCTTGTCAAGTGTGCTTCTGCTTGTTGTCGCAGCTTAGCAGTTGTTAATGGATGTTTATCTCTCATTGCCGTAAATGCGTTATTTAGTATCAGGACCTTCTTATAATTGACTAAAAATAATATATTAGTAAAATATTATTAAGCAAGTACATAAAAGCAGAACGAAAACACAGGCATTAAATCAAATACTGATTTATTCTGAATATTAAAAATCAAAAATGATATCTGTTGAATATCTCTTTTCTGGTTGGGCAATTACAAATAACTGCATTTCCAAAACTCATGTTATAGTGACATAGTTTATCATTGCAATTGATAAAAAGAACATCCCCTGACAAATACCTCTCCACTTTCTTATTTAAGCACGTTTGGTTTTTATTCCCTAAACATTCAAAGCTTTTATTACATTCTTTTGTTTTGAGTATAGTTATATCATCTATTACTTTTTTCATTTTAACAAATTAAAATATTGTTATTTTCTATTACAAAATTCTATTTCTAATTTATTTTTTAAATTAATGCGGTTAAATTAAAAATTAATTTCCAATTTACTGCATAACACTGTAACTATTATGTAATTTAACCATTTTAAGTTACATATATTTAAAATAACGTGGAATAAAAACGATCCGAATATTACTATCGGATGCATTGCTTATATAATAAATTGATTTCAACAAGTTTATAGTTACTATCTTGTCTTGAATAATTAATAACAGTTTTAAGTGATGTTTTGTTTTTCTGTGGATAAAACAAAATAGTTTGATCATTATACGATTGAAATTATACCTGTTCATTACTAAACACAATAAATCGCAACACTTCTTCGTTTAAAATTTCCCCACTCTTCAATTCTATTTTCCGCTAATTTTTCCATGTCTTTGCCACGTCTTTAATACCTGTTTTAAGGTATTCCTTAGATATCCCTTAGATATCCCTCCTATATCCCACCTATAACCCATATCATATATACTATGGGATAAAGATACGATAAACCTGGGATAACCTTAAGCCGGCAGAAGAAAAACAATGAAGACATGTAAAACAGGTTTCGACCACGTCAGATCATCCATTCGAAGTACAGGATAATATTTATTGAACTATTTTAATTTGACAAATAATCCTGTTTTTTTTATTTGAGTGATAGGCAAAGTAATTCATTAGATTAGATTTTATTCGTTACTTCCGTTTAAATATTAAATGATTATCATTTAAATTCAATATGCAAATTTACAGCCTTTTTATTAATTTGATGTGCATTTATTGTTCGAAAGAGTCTAAAAATAGACTGATTAAATGATTAAGGAGCTTGAACGGCTTACTTTTTATTGAACAAAATTATATATTAAGCCAGATAACAAAAATAAGCCCTGCAAATTATTTTGCAGGGCTTACTTTTTAAAAAGCACTCAGGTAATTATTTTACATGCATTGGTTTGAGAGTATTTGTTTTTTCTAATATTTAATGATATTACTTGCCAGGTTGACTTCTCCGACTCGGGATAATCCACGGCCTTCAAGACTTGCCCCATTATAAAACTTAATGGATTTCAAAGCCATAACGGTTCCCTTGAATATTGAATTAGAACCAAAAACAGCCGATTCGCCCACCTGCCAAAAGATATTGGAAGCCAACGCTCCTCCTTTAAGGATCACTTTCGTCTCTGGTCGGGTAGTAAGTACAGTTGCGATCTGGATAATAAATACAGCATCTGTTTTTCCCAGAGCGTCAAATGTCAGGTCACCTGTTGATATAAAAAGCGACGAGGTGGAATTATAGAGTCCGGGGGTTAATGTCAGTCCTCCAATATTTCCATGCAAATTTACCATATCTGTGCTTCTGCGTGATTCAGCATCATTATAAGCAGCTGTTAAATCAAGTTTAGCCTGAGTGGATTTAATGGAATTGGTATGTTGTGTCCATACAAATATATCCTGTGGAAAACCTCCTACCCATAAGCCCGGACTAAGTCCCATTTCACCATCTATAGTTGTGTTTCCTGTATTGTTTATGGAAGAACCCGCAAGAACCGCAAAATCGGAAGCACTGGCAAGAGCAACCGGCTCGAGAAGTATTTTTTGAATAGGTATAATTATTTGTTTCGGTTTTACTAATTCAAGACTCGTAAAACCTGAGATGATTAAAATTAAAATTGTTCCGAGTGTTGTTAACACCATTTTTTTTTCTCTTGTCATGATAGTTGTTTATTTAGTGTGAAAGCATTTTCACTGATGCAAAGATGATACATTTGAATTATGAAACTGTTATACAATTTGGAATAAGACTTACAAAATTCACTCACAATAATAAAGGAAATTTATAAATAAGAATTTGAAATATTACCCATTGTATGTCAGAATGTTAAGTGTGCATATTAATTAATTTTCAGCTTATTGTGCCGGTTGTAATTCACCATAAAAGCGATACTGACCTGATCCCTTCTCTCATGAATCTGCATTGCTTATTTATGTAACTGAAGAAGCCTTGTTAATGAAATTTAAAATATAAAAAAATCTGATGAGTAATTTGCGTCAATACATAAATCATTAGATATGGAATATTGAGACAATAAATCGGATTGCTTTCATATTTACAAATTTCAAATGGGAAACATAAATTGCCTCAAGTCTTATATTTGAAGTTCTGATCTTGAATTTGTTTAAAAATTTAATACCAACTTCTTTTAAATTCTTATTGTGTTGGGATTGCCATAAAAGGAATTCGCCAAATGCCATAATTGAAATACCAATCATAGGCACCCAATGTAAATGAACTGAATTGCCTATGTTTACAACAAATTTATCGGTGATATATTCATTCAGGTTGAAGAAGTAAAAAACCGCCGAAATGATTGTTAGTCCCAGACCAAAAATCATAATATTTATACCGTCTTTTTTCATTTGATTTTTATATTATAATGTTGTATTTATAAATAATTCATGAACAATAATACTGTAAAAATGGAGAGGATTATTGTTTCTCAAAGGTGATAATATTTATCAGTGATTCTATTACATAATTTCAAAAAAGAATATCATTATTCACACATAATTTAACATACCAATCCTTTCATTTCAGGCAACAAAAAAGCGTAACCCCATATTCAGGATTACGCTCTTGCAAGTATGGTTGGTATGCTTATTCCTTTACAACGGTGTTGCCAGCCATTGTTACCCCACCGGTTCGAGCCAGTATTCTACCGTTGATTGAAGCCCCTGTATTCATTGTAATTGATTGCATGGCCATAATAGTTCCTTTCATAACCGATGTAGTTCCAAATGTAGCAGAGCTGCCTACCTGCCAGTAGATATTTGATGCAGAAGCACTACCTTTCAGAAAAACCTTACGCCCGGAAGTAGTGGTAAGCGAAGAGGCTATCTGGATAATAAATACAGCATTGCTGTTTCCTTTGGCATCAAAAGTCAGATCACCGGAAGATATGGCCAGTGAGGAAGTTGATTTATACAATCCGGGGGTCAGTGTCAGACCACCTATATTTCCGGATAACGTGACAATGTCGGTACTGGTTCTTCCGGCAGCATCATTGTAAGCAGCGGTTAAATCAAGTTTCCCTTGTGTTGACAAGTTGGTATTGATTTGTAAAGTACCCACCAATATACCCGGAGGGAATCCACCACATGATGTACCCGGGCTTATTCCCATATCACCCGTGATTGATGTTGCACCGGTATTTGTAATGGCAGAACCTGCAATTATGGCAAAATCGGATACACCTGCCAATGAAACTGATCCCTGTGGCGTGTTTTGAACAGGAATAGGTTTTGGATTGTCGACATTCGTAGTAACATCGGACTTACAACCTGTAAAGAATACAAGTGAAGCGATTGCAATGATTGTTCCAAGTTTTTTAGTTTTCATAATATTATTTTAATTGAATCTGATACTCAACGATACAAAGTTGCGACATTTATCAACAATTTAAGTTACATAATAATGGAAAAAAGTTACATGATTCACTGATAATAACGACAAAGAAATTAATAATGAAGAATTAATAATTGGCACAATACTGAAATTTTAGCTTTTTGCAGATTAACAGACAGATCATTAAATATCTATGATTACTTATATCAAGAAAGGCAGCCCGATATATCTAATGAATAAAGAAAATAAAAAAAGCCCTACCGAATGGTAAAGCTTCTTTTACAGGTTGCAAAATTTTAAAACACTATGTTTAGTCAGATTCGTTTGGTATTGCTTTTAAAAACATTGAGTCAAATCATTTCATATCTGTAAGTTCTAAATTTTAAAGATCATAATTAATACTCTCAATACCCTGAAGTTTATTAAATGCATGTTGAAGACATAAATAAGGCCCAATTTTACAGTTGATATCCTTAATCTGAATTTAGCAATGAATTTGGACTTTACTTCATTTAAATCGACATTATTCTGAGACTCCCATAACAGGAATTCGCCAATTGCCATTACTAAAATGCCAATCATTGGTGCCCAATTGAAATGGAATGAATTACCCGATTCGAATACAAATTTATTCATAAATGGTTCATTCATCTTAGTGAAATAAAGAATTGCTGTGATGATGGTGATACTTAGTCCAACCAACATGATTGTTATACCGTCTTTTTTCATTTGATTTTAATTTTTAAATTGATATTGTTCTGAAAATAATCTATGTAATAATTGTTTCTCTTTTATAAATTATCACTATGCAAAGGTGATACTTTCCAACCACAATAATGTTACAAGATTACGGATAAGAGTAGCATAATTCCCACATCTATTAACAGTTAACCGATTTCAGGTCAAATTTAATAAACCATACGACAAAAATAAATGCTATACTCCATTTCAGCAATCGGGTTTTAATTCGTTTTATGGGCATTATCTGGTCGAATCAACTTATCCTTTCATTCATGGCAATAAAAAAGCTCTATCGAATGATAAAGCTTAAAATAGTATATTTCAAGAATGATATTAACAGGCAATAGTAACTGGTTTCAATATTTATCCTTATATCATCGGGGTGAATTATTTAAATCTCAATTCTCTAACGTGAACCGGTTGTATATTGTCCCTTAATTCTTTGATTGCTATCAGATTTCGTTTAGACAAACTCATTAAATGCAGTTGGGCTGTACATACGATCAGGTTCATTCTATCAGTTATTTTGTTTTTTACGTCCATAACATCCGAATTATTCTGAGTTTCCCACAGGAGGTATTCACCTATTGCCAGAAAAGAAATACTTAAGATGGGCGTGCTGTTAAAATGAAATGATTTGATAAGTACGATGACAAATTTATTCATAATAAACTGATTCCTTTTTGAAAAGTAAGCAAGTGCTGTAAGTACGGTTATCGCCATACTTAGAAACAGTGTGATAATAGCTTCCCTTTTCATTAGATGAATCTTTTTTTAAGATGTAAATTGATTTATATTCAACAGCATTCATAGTCTAAATTGAGTTCTGTTTTATGCTGTACAAAGGTGATACTTTCCATGTAAGATTCTTTTACAAAATTCTTGAAATAAGTTACATTATTCACACTTAAACTAAACATGTGGTAAAAAGACGTAAATATAAAAGAGCGTAATCCGTTTATATACTGGATTACGCTCTTTTATATTTATTGAAGATATTATTGTTTCACGATAACATTACCTGCCAGTACAATTCCTGCTGATCTGGCAAGGGCTCTACCTGTAAGGGAAGCACCTGTTTCGAAGGTAATAGATTGCATAGCCATAATGGTGCCTTTAAAGTCAGAGGTTGTTCCAAATGTTGCGGAACTACCTACCTGCCAAAAGATATTGGCAGCAGAAGCACTTCCTGCCAGAATTACTTTACGACCCGAAGTAACGGTTAATGATGATGCAATCTGAATTATAAATACAGCATTTGCATTTCCTTTTGCATCAAAAGTCAGATCACCTGATGAAAGTGCCAGTGTTGAGGTGGTTTTATACAATCCTGGAGTTAATGTTAATCCGCCGATATTCCCTGATAAAGTTACAATATCTGTACTGGTTCGTCCGGCAGCATCATTATAGGCGGCAGTTAAGTCTAACTTAGCCTGGGTTGACTCAATGGTATTGATGAGTTGAGTTCCAACTAAAATTCCGGGAGGGAAACCACCTATTGAAGTTCCGGGACATAATCCCAGATCACCTGTTATATTCGTTGCTCCCGTACTGGTAATTGCTGAACCTGCAAGAACAGCAAAATTAGCTGCACCACCAAGTGTTATCGTCGATTGTGAACTTCCCTGAACCGGAATGCCAGTTGGATTGTCGGTATTTGAGGTCGGTTCATCACTTTTACAACCACTCAACAGAACAACTGTTACAAGGGCAAGAGCTGTCAATAACATTTTCGTTTTCATATCTTTCAATTTTATTTGTGAATTTCTTTTCACGTTGCAAAGTTGAGGCTTTTAATAGATGTATGTCTTATATAATTCAGGAAAAGACTTGTAACATTCACACTAAAACGACATAAACACCTGTATAATTACATTTTAAGCATTACAATTTTGACAGTATTTGTTTTTTAATGATCTCAAATGTGTGAATCATGTAAGAAATTTATAAAATTATGTAATACTTTAGCTTAATTTATCCTTTAAATTTGTACTGATAAAATTTATGTGTTTTTCTGGCATAAAAAGTTGTGAAAAGCATACAAACCAAAATTAAAGAGAGATTTAGAACACGTTGTCAAACCATTGCATTCAAAGACTATCACAAAATGAAGATCAAAATCCCAGTTGCAAAAGCTAAAGAAATAGCAAGGGTTCATGCGCTAAAACTTAGCGAAAATACCATCGCAAAAACAGAAATTGCAAATAATTATTTGACTGATTTTGCAGATGTTATCTTGTTTATTGTTCGCTTTATAAAAGAAACGTTTTCGCGTAAATTTGAGGCAAAGGAATTCTTTCGTCAATGTTTCTCAATAGGTTATAAATCGTTGCCGCTAATATCGGTTACAGGCTTTATTATGGGGTTTGTACTGACTATCCAATCTCGTCCTTCTCTTGTTCGTTTTGGTGCTGATACTTTGCTTCCTGGAATGGTAGCTGTTTCTTTAATACGAGAAATGGGTCCTGTTATTACAGCTCTTATCTGCGCAGGGAAAATTGCGTCGGGTATGGGTGCTGAACTGGGGAGTATGAAAGTAACCGAACAAATTGAAGCAATGGAAGTATCTTCTACTCATCCTATGCGGTTTTTAGTTGTTACCAGAGTATGGGCAGCAACATTTATGATTCCGTTATTAATTTTATATGCCGATGGACTCGGTATTATTGGAAGTTGGTTTGGCGCTAATATAAAAGGAGATGTATCACTTGTATTGTTCTTCTCACAGGCATTTAGCCATATAGGATTTATTGATTTGTTACCTGCTGTAGTGAAATCATTTTTCTTCGGCTCAGTGATCGGTTTGGTAGGTTGCTACAAAGGATATAATGCAGGGCGTGGAACAGAGAGTGTGGGAAAAGCAGCCAATTCGGCTGTTGTATTGGCATCGCTGCTGGTATTAATAGTTGATATGATTGCTGTACAAATAACTGATATGTTGTAATTATGAAATTAGATGAAACAGAATTCTTATTGAAAGAACCTGCAAAAAAACAAACCCGTGAAGCTGTTATAGAAATTAGCAACTTGTGTAAATCATTCGGGAATCAGGAAGTTTTGAAAAATCTCTCTTTTACTCTTTATACCGGTGAGAACTTAGTGGTATTGGGTAAGTCGGGCAGTGGTAAATCAGTATTAATAAAATGTATTGTTGGTCTTTTACGCTCGGATAGTGGAACCATTAAGGTATTTAACCATGATGTCACAGCACTAACGGTAAATGAATTAGGCGAAATTCGTCAGAAAATAGGTTTTCTCTTTCAAAGCGGAGCTTTATACGATTCAATGACGGTGAAAGAAAACCTGGAATTTCCATTACGAAGAATTAAAGCACATCTCACACAAAAAGAAATAAATGCGAAAATTGAAGAAGTGCTGGAGAATGTAGGTTTAGCAAATGCCCTGAATAAAATGCCCTCGCAACTATCTGGCGGTATGCGTAAGAGAATAAGTCTGGCCCGAACTATCGTCGTTGACCCTATGATTATTTTATATGATGAACCGACAACTGGATTAGATCCGGTAACATCCGACGAGATAAGTTTGCTTATTAATGACGTTCAAAAAAAATATAAAACCTCATCGATCATTATTACACATGATATTGAATGTGCCCGTACTACAGCCGACCGACTAATTATGTTGCAAGATGGCGAAGTGTATGCTGAAGGTAATATTGCTGAATTTGAAAAGTCAACTGATAAAGTCATCAAATCATTTTTTAAATAACGGTAAAGTGAAAGAAATAAGATCCTGTTATCATATCAACTAATCAATTAATCAACCAAATTATGGATACGCATTCTCAAAAGTTTAAAATTCGCCTAGGACTCTTTGTAGCCGGAGGTTTGACATTATTTGTTATCGCGGTATTTATTATCGGAAAACAAAAGAACTTATTTAATCCGGTTTTCAAGATTACGTCTACTTTTCACAATGTAGGTGGCTTGCAGATTGGAAATAATGTCCGCTTTTCGGGTATAAATGTAGGAACGGTAGACAATATCGTTATCATTAATGATTCTACAGTTCGTACAGATTTAATAGTAAAAGCAGAAGTCCGACAATTTATAAAATCGGATTGCTCAGTTGCCATTGGTTCCGAAGGAGTTATTGGAGATAAACTGATAACTATTTCGCAGGGAAGTGCTAATGCTCCTTTAGTCAAAGAAGGTCAACGATTAGTATCTATCGAACCTGTAGAAACAGATGCCATCATGGCCAGTTTGCGCGTTACTGCGGGCAACGCAGAAGTTATTACCCAACAACTGGCTGAAATCATGACAAAAATAAATAGCGGTGGAGGTACATTGGGTCGGCTAATTCAAGATAAAACACTGGCCGAAAATTTGAATAATACAGTTTTGAATTTGAAAAAAAGCTCTAAAAGTCTGGATGAAAATATGACAGCCGCTAAACACAACTTCCTTTTCAAAGGATATTTTGATAGGAAAGCTAAAAAAGAAGCCCAAAAGAAGGAAAACGCCAAAAAGGCTTTAGAAGTGAATTCAAAAAAATAGAATAAGCAGATTTCAAACAATACATTAATAGTCGCAAGTAATATTGATTAGTATTTGATGTAAGAATTTCGTAAAACGAGTTTTATTGAGGTTATTTCAGAAAACAAAAACAAAGAATAAGGTTGAGATTACGAGTCAAATAAGCACAAAATAAGACCATTAACTGTCTTAAAGATCAAACATATAAACATGAGTGCGTATACACAAAGTTTTAAATTCAGACTTGGATTATTTGTTGCAGGAGGGCTGGCACTCTTAGTTTTGTCTGTTTTTATCATTGGAAAACAAAAAAATCTTTTTAATCCTGTTTTTAAACTTACTTCTACTTTTTCCAATGTGAGTGGATTACAGATAGGTAATATTGTTCGATTTTCCGGAATCAATGTTGGTACTGTCGACAATATTGCCATTATTAACGACACAACAGTAAGAGTTGACATGTTCATCAAAAAGGATGTGTGGCAGTTTATTAAATCGGACTGTAAAGTGACTTTAGGTTCAGAAGGAATAATTGGTGATAAGATTCTAATTATCATACAAGGTAGCTCCGACTCCCCGTTAGCTATTGATGGACAAAGTCTTCCATCAATAGAACCCATTGAAACAAATGCTATAATGGCCAGATTAGATGTAACAACACTAAACGCTGAAGCAATATCACGTCAACTATCTGAGATTTCATTTAAGATCAACAATGGGAATGGAACTCTCGGTCGATTAATTCAGGATTCAATCATGGCGGAGAATTTGAATCAAACTATTACAAATTTAAGGTTAGTCTCTAAAGGATTAGTTGGTACAGATGCTATGATGTCAAGTTTGAAAGTGACAGCTGGTAATGCTGAAATAATATCACATCAACTTTCTTTAATAATAAATAGAATTAACAGTGGTGATGGTACTCTTGGTAAGTTGATTCAGGATCCTGCCATGGCCTATAATCTAAAAGAAACGATTGCCAATTTTAAAAGTATATCCGTTGGATTGAAGGGAACCGATACTTTGATGACTAGTTTGAAAATAACGGCAGACAACGCTAGAATCATATCACAACAACTTTCTGAAATCATGGTTGATATTAATAAGGGAAAAGGAACACTTGGGCGGTTAATTAAAGATTCAACTATGGCGGAGAATTTGAATTTAACGTTGATAAACCTGAAAAGAGGCTCTAAAGGATTTGATGAGAATATGACCGCTGCAAAACACAATTTTCTCTTCAAAGGATACTTTGAAAGAAAGGCTAAGAAAGCAGCCGAAAAGAAGGATGCCACTAAAAAAGCTGAAGAACAAAAATAAGTAAGTGATTGAGTTATTTTAGCCGTTATTTTTGTAAACTTGACACATCAATAACCGACAGAAGACAATTGCTGTCATCACCGGTAACTACACCTTCCATATACACCCGGCTTAACAATTTACTGCCATATCCAAGCTGCAATACACATGATTCTTTATAATTACTGGAAAACACTTTGCTAAAGAAATCGCTAAACGCAATTTTCGAGTCATCCGCTATAAACAGCTTGAAATTGGTATTGATAAGACTAAAACGTCTTTCTCCCAATAACTCGGCACCTGTAAAATTCAATTCACAGATATTCGCATTTTGATCAAGTGTAAAATAGCCCATGGGAGCCAAATCGTACAACATAGTGAATCTTTTAAGAGCCAATTCAGTAGCCTGGTTTGCTTCCCGTAATTCATCATTCTGCATTTCCAGTTCTATCTGGTGAACCTGTAATTCATGAAGGAGTTTTTTTATATCACTTTCTGCTTCCGGAATGCCTGTATTCTTTTGTTTCAATTTCAATTCTGTCTCTGCTTTTAGTCGCAGTAACTGGGCATCTGTGTACGTTTCCTTTTCCGAATTATTCATGGGTCTTGTTGTTTTTAGCAATAATAATCATTTCAGTTGCTTGCTTGAGGCTGTCAAGATGTATATTTACAGCCCAGTCAATAGATACTATGTTGCCGCCTTTTACAAATAACGGCATTTTAAAGGTGGAATTATGTCCTTCTTTCATCAATTTATTCAACTCATTTTCAATCCTCTTTTGTTCAATATTAGGAACAAATAATTGTATGAAATTTTGATCAACAGTTTCTTTGTGTTTTTTTTCAAAAAAGAATTCAGCGGCCGGATTAAATTCCAGGATTTTCCATTTGCTTGATATTTTTATGATAACATCGGACGATGTATTTAATATCATTTGATTCATCTGTTCTTTATCGTGTAATTCCTCTTCCAGCTGTTTAAGATCAGTTATATTGAAGAATGTCATTACAAGGCCATCAATCCTGTCATCAAAAGTCCGGTAAGGCATAATCCGTGTTGAAAACCAACGACCATCCCTGGTCTCAATTTGTTTTTTTACAAATACAAGTGTCCTCAGTACTTCGCGTGCATCAGTTGCCAGATCCGGATAAATAAGATCGGAAACCTGATCGGTAAAAGGTCTACCAACATCACTTTTAATCAGTTTAAAGATTTTAGTTGCCTGATCGGTATACCGGCGGATATTCAAATCCTTATCAAGGAACAGGGTGGCAATATCGGTGCTGTTAAGCAGGTTTTTCATATCATTATTCACCCGGGTAAAGTCATCAATCTTCGACTGCAATTCGGCATTGACCGTTTGAAGTTCTTCATTCAGGCTCTGCATCTCTTCTTTTGAAGTCGTAAGTTCTTCATTTGTGGATTGCAGTTCTTCATTCGTGGATTGTAATTCTTCATTGGTCGATTTCAGTTCTTCCTGCGAAGTCTGCATTTCTTCAAGCGTATTTTGTGTATCCTCACGGGCAATTTGCAACTCCTTTTCCAGTTCTGACTGATGAATAACCGTCAGATTCTTTTCACCTTTTTTTCCTGATTCTTTGTTGGATAACGTTGGCTGATCTATAAAAATAATCATAATCATGCCATTTAATTGATCGGGCTTATCCAACCATTGAATATTTACGTTTAATACCTGAGTTCCACCATTTGTTCCGACAACGATATTTTTTAAAACAGTCTGTTCTTTTTTCAATATTGCCTGACGGAATGCCGAAGGGAATTCATTACGTAACCCATCGCGTAACATGGCAAATATATTCATATTCGCTTTTCCGACTGCCGGTTCCAGGTACTTACCGGTACGGCCGCTGATATAAATAATATCACCTTTCTCATTTACCAACACTCCGGGAGGTGAGAAATGCTGCAACAGCAATTCATTTGCAAGAGTCTGAATGTTTTGTGCTGGCATTGAAGGTTTTTGATTTTCAAACGAACTTTGTTTATTTCGTGCGAAAGATGATGGGAAATCTATTAATTCAGGAGAAACCGAAGATTGTGACCGTTTAAAGATCTTCAGCTTATTGTCAATTGTTGCAAAAAAATGACTCTGTGTTCCTAATGATTCGGCACTCCCAAGCACCATATAACCTTCGTTGTTTAAACTATAATAAAACAGTCCAAGTAATTTCTTTTGCAATTCGGCGTCCATATAGATAAGCAGATTACGGCAGGTAAGTATGTCAACCTTTGTAAAAGGTGGGTGCAAAATGATATTATGTTTTGCAAATACAACCATTTCCCGTATTTCGGCATTTACCCGATACCCCTCTTCGGAAGTTACAAAAAAACGGTTTATCCTTTTTGCTGAAACATCAGCTGTAATACTCAACGGGAACAACCCTTTCCGGGCAGTCTCTATGGCTTCATTATCAAGATCGGTCGCAAATATCTGCAACGAAAAACCTCCATGTGGATTTATTCTTTCAACTGCTTCTTTAAAGACAATGGCAAGTGAATAGGCTTCTTCTCCTGTAGAACAACCTGCCACCCAGGCTCTTAAAATACTTCCTTCCTGTTGTTTTGAAATGATATCAGGCAAAATTACTTCGGCTAAATTTTCCCATACTGCCGTATCGCGGAAAAAATTAGTCACACCAATCAATAGTTCTTTGAAAAGTATATCTATTTCCTTTAAATTCTCTTGTAAAAAAGTGACATATGCAGATATTTTATCAATTTTATGAACACTCATTCTTCTTTCAATACGACGATATACCGTATTTTTTTTATAGAGTGAAAAATCATTTCCGGTATGGTTTCTCAACAAAATAATAATTTTCTCCAGTGCACTTTGGTCTTTAATCTCAACCTCCATATTAAATTTCACAATGGGTATATGTTTCATGAATTCCTGAAGTCTTACAGGCAATTCATTGGCGGGAGCCACTATATCAACTAAAACAGAATCAATTACATTACGTGGCATGCTGTCGAATTTAGCATTGGCAGGTTCCTGCACCATCACAATGCCATTAAATTCTTTAAGCGAACGACAACCTAAACTGCCATCCGAACCCATGCCCGAGAGAATAACTCCTACCGCAAGTTCTTTCAGGTCTTCTGCCAGGGAACGTAAGAAAAAATCAATTGGTAAACGCAGGCCACGTGTTTCTACCGGGTCAAACAAATGCAGTGTCCCTTTTAAAATGGACATACTCTTGTTGGGCGGAATAACATACACACAGTCAGGCATTACCGGCATACGGTCTTTTACCTGAATGACTTCCATTTTAGTAATCCGTTGAAGTAACTCTGGTAACATTCCCTTTTGGGTAGGATCCAGATGCTGAATAACAACATATCCCATTCCGCTTTTTACCGGTATATTTACCAAAAATTGCTCCAGGGCTTCCAGTCCACCTGCTGAAGCTCCGATACATACGATCGGAAACTGACTTGTTTTTGAATCAGTCGGTTTTTCTCTCGCAGGAACTATCGTTTTTGGTTTTTTGGTTTTTTCTTGCATACAATTTAATTGTTGAATTCAGCTCATTAGACTTGATGTACAACGTTTTTTGAGATTCACAAAATTACTAATAAAATAAACATTTATTATTATAAATACTATTTATTATTCGTGATAAATACCTAAATGTAGTATTAAATAGTTTTTATGTCATACTTTTTTTTGCAAACAAACCCGATTAACCGATAATTTTGTAATTACGTTCATTTACCATTGAAACCGGCTGTCCGGTTGTTTCAAGTACATTCCACCATAATTCATCATTCATATCAATCCTGTTTTTCTCAGAAACTGCAACAGGGATCGGTAAAAGTGTGAATAAATGGTTCCAGTGTCCAACAACAAAATCAGTTTTACCTGCCATGGCTGCATGAACAGCATTCTGTGCCAGAAGGGCGCAAAACTTGCTGTCGTTGGCATTAGCCGGAGCACTTCGAATGATATAGCTCGGATCGATATATTTGAGCGTAAAACGGACATTTCTGGATTGAAGGTCCTCTGTTATTTTTTCTTTCAAATACAATCCGATATCCTTATTTTTAATGTTTCCGGATGCGTCTTTTTCCTGTGTTTCACCTGTGAAAAATTGTTGTCCTGCTCCTTCTGCTACCACAATAAGTGCATGATGCCGTAATTCAAGGCGTTTCCGTAACACATGAAGAAAACCTTTTGGACCCTCTAAATCAAAGTCCATTTCAGGGATAAGCACAAAATTTGATTCCTGTATAGATAGTGAAGCGTAGGCTGCAATAAACCCTGAATCACGTCCCATCAATTTCAATACCGCAATACCATTAAAAGCACCTCTGGCTTCATTGTGGGCATATCGAATAATATCATTCGCAATGCTGAATGCAGTCTCAAAACCAAACGATTTATCAATCAGGTTAATATCATTGTCAATGGTCTTAGGAATGCCCGAGACCGATATATTCAGGTTCCGTCTTAATACTTCCTCACTGATGGCATGTGCTCCCCGCAATGTACCATCGCCTCCAATGCAGAATAATATATCCACTTCCAGTTTGCACAATTTATCAACAATGGCCGCTACATCCTGTTCCCCCCGCGACGTACCTAATATTGTTCCGCCAAAGAGTTGAATTTCGTCTACGATCTCAGGTGTAAGTTCAACAACAGGATGGTTATAACTATCTATAAAACCTTCGAATCCATACTGGATACCTGTCACGTTGTTTACACCATACCGGTAATGAAGTTGATTTACAACGCTTCGGATCACATTGTTTATCCCCGGACACAAACCGCCGCAGGTAACAATGGCAACTTTTGTCTTTACTGCTTCAAAATAAATATGTTTATGAGGTCCTGCCTTTTCGAAGGAAACGGGAATTTCTCCGGTTTTCAGGCAATGTTTAAACACATCAAAGGAAGAATCAAACAAGACCCTGTCATTTTCAATAAACCTGAATGACAATCCATCCGGATGGAATGTAGGCTTCAATGGTGACAGGTATGTTCCTTTGCCAAGCATTTTTACCTCAAAATCTTCTTGATTCATAAACAGCTTTTTAATCTTTTGAAAATTTACGTACAACAAACACTTCAAAATCAGCACGTACTAAACTTGTACACCCATTTCTGATATATAATTATAAATTTATCAATCTACAAAACCTTACAATTCAGATCCTTGTCAATTATAAATTATGAATTATAAATTATGAATTATGAATTATGAATTATTTATGGGTTGGTATAATGAAAAGCGGAATGGTAGTATGATGCAAAACCTGTTCCGTGACACTACCCATAAGGATTTCTTCCAACCATCTCTGGCTATGCGATCCCATTACAATCATATCGGCATGCCATTCTTTTGCTGATTTTAGAATCATATCTGCGAAGTCACCTTCCTTTACCATTGTTTGAATAGTATCATCTCCCAAATGATGTCTTATTTTATCCAGGAATAACTTCGATTCTTTTTTAGTTACATCAGTATCTACTATTTGTAAAGGAGTAATCAACGATCCGGTATATCCAGCAATCGGGAAATTTTCAACAGCAGAATAATAGAGTGGATCAATTAGTACATGTAATAAAACAACTTCTGCACCCAATGATTTGGCCAATAAATATCCTACTTCTGCTACTTTTTGTGCTGTCGGATTAAAATCCAACGCAATTAATATTTTTTTCATGTTCATTTTTTTCATTATCGCTTAATAATTTACCTTTTATAACCACAACCAGAATAAGAATAAGATGAGTAAGTTCTTTCAATAACCCAGGTTCTCTTCCAGATCAATGTGGTCATCACCCCCTAAACTAAAATAACTATTCTCTTCATCCTCCAGAGCGGATACTTCATCAATTTCATCTGATTCAAATCCAGGAATATCCAGGTCTTTAATTGTAATATCCTCACTGAAATCTTCCTCATTTTCTTTTCGTACAATGACCAGTTCTTTTGATTTGGTAATATCTTCCGGATCAATTCTCTTTTCCTTCTTGAACCTATTATAAATATCTTCGTTTTCAGGATAAACCGGATACCCTTCAGGTTGCCCATTCTCATCAATCGCACCGGCTTGAATAAGGAGTTTCGTAATGTTTTCGTTGTTTTTCATAATGACCAATTGATTAAAAAGTTACATGTAAAGCTATAGAAAAACCATATACATTTCATTGTTTTAATAAAACAGTCTTATGTTCTTTTCGTTCAGTATCTTATTAATTAATTATTTTCTGATTATATTTTGCAGGCATCGGGTTAGTGAATTTGATTTTTCCAATAAGATATTCATCGGATAACTATAAATTTATCACCATCAATGGTGTTATCTTTTCCTTACCTGCAAAACGATAAAAGCACCTACCACCATAACTGCCAACCCAACAAATGGTGTCCAGCTAAGTGAATGAGGCTGATCTTTGTAAACATCAATGGATCCGATTTCAAACACTTTTTCCCGGGTAAAGTAACTAAAGGCTGTGAAAATTGACATTCCCAAGCCGGCTATCATAATTATAAAGCCTATGATTTTCATATGATTAAATTTTTAAAGTACTGTAAAATAAGTTTTAGTATTATACGTATAATGAACTACTTGAAATTCGGGTTTTTGTTTAAGAATTGAATGCGATAAGCATTCATCAACGAAGATTAAATGCCAGTTTGATTCCCTGAATCAACATATTCGCGCCTAACACTCCAATAATCAGGCCCATGATTTTGCCCACAATTACAAACCTTTTATCACCTACGAACCTAACGATATAAACACTGTAAACAAATGCATAATACGTCATCAGTACAATGATGCCAAAGATGAATATTGTTATTCCCAAATTAAGTATGCTTTCTTTGACAACGAAATTCATAGCAGTTACAATAGTTCCCGGACCGGCTAAAATAGGAATGGCTAACGGTGAAATGGCTAATCCATCATCAAAAGAAGTATCTGTCTCCATATTAGCACCCGGTTTCTTTGATTGTAACATCTCGAATCCTATAAAGAAGATGAGTATTCCACCAAAAACTTTAAATGCCGGAATTGTCAATCCAAAAATCTGGAAAATGTACTGGCCAATTAATATGAATGAAAAGACTATCAGAAATGCAACAATACAAGCTGTTTTGGCTATTTCTCTTTTTTTATTTTCTGACAGTCCCTCAGTTAGTTTTACAAAAATTGGGATATTGGCGATGGGATTCATAATCGCAAAAAATGCCATAAATACGGTTAACGAATACGCCCAGATATTTTCCATTGATAATAAATAATTAATTATAATATTCTTTTAGAAAATTATGTATCTGTATTTCACTCATTTTGTCGGTATTTATATTTTTGATTTTTATAGTGTCAAAATTATGATCGAATTCTAACAGATTAAACAGCTCGTCTTTTGTTTGAGCTGGTCCGAATAAAACTACCTGGTTATAATTCCTGATGATCTCACACAATTCAAGATAATAAGCTGATTGCAGATGCCTTTTAATATTGCTGCTTGCAGTTTCGGTTTGTTTTAAGGAGTTTACATGAACGTCTTTTCCATTGGATTCAAATTCGATATTCCTTGAAACTATATTTTTATCTATTAGCTCCATTAAATAGGCATTCGAGTAATCCATATAAATGCCCAGTTGTTTGATGGCTTTTGTTTTTGTCATAATGAAATATTGTTTAATGAACTCACATTTAAGAGTTCAAGTAACTTATGTACTCATTCCTTTCTGAGATTATTAAAAAATCAGAGTAACAACATTTTTATTACTCTGATTTGAAAGGTCTGTATTCTATTCAGTTAGTTGAAAAATAGAAAATGGATTCTCCGTTATTTTTTATCAGTCACAGCATCCGGAGTTTTTTGCTGTTCTTTTTTCACCTCTTGTTTGATCGATTTCTGTTGTTTAGGTGGTCTGTTTTTCCCTTGATTTATATTTTGAGGTTGACCTTGCTGAGTTTTGCGATCCACCTGTGCAGGTGAAGTGGTTCCTTGTCCCGGATTGGCACTTTGAGGTGCCACATTCCGTTGCTGTTGTGGTGGCTGGACATTATTATTCTGAACATCCACATTCCGTCGTTGCACTGGTTGGACGTTGTTATTCTGTGGTGATCCATTCCGTTGTTGCCCCGGTTGATTATTATTCTGTGGTGTCATTATTCGTTGTTGTGGAGCTTGTGGAGCATTTTCAGGTGCCATGTTCCGTCGCTGTACAGGTTGCTGATTGTTTTGAGGAGCTGCATCCTTTGGCTGAACAGGCTGAACGGTATTGTTCTGATGGATAACATTTGGTTGGCGTACAGGCTGTTGATTATTATTCTGAGGTGTTACTGCATCCGGTTTTCTTATTTGCCTGTTTATATTACCCGGATTTGATGCAGGAGACTGTGAAGGTTGAATATTTCGGTTCGAATTCGAAGGTTGCGATATGCTGTTCGGTTGCACCTGCCTTGTATCCTGCTGGTTTGTATTTCGTTGCTGATAAGGTTGCGAATTATTATTCCGTGGTTCCACTGTCTTGACTGGTTCCCTGATAACCCGATTCACCGGGTTCCCAATCTTGTTTTGATTTGATGAATTTGTTGCAGGTGAACGTTTCAATTCATTTACGTTGGTTACACGTGTTGGGACAGATTTCCTCGCACCTGAATTGTTCTTTTCTACCTGTGGACGATAAATCCGGTATTGCCCATTGCTCATTGTTTGTCCGGGTCTATTGTTTTCACGAACTACAACCGGATTGATTGTCCTGCCAACAACTCTTTGTACCTGAACTCTTGTAGGACCGGAAACATACGTTGTATGACGGCTATTATCGAGATAAGTGTTATTGATCACTGTTGAATTTCTTGCTATCCGGTCATGATCAGCCCTGTTGACGTAATAATTATGAACATCCGATCTCTCAATATCCCTGTCCCTGACAAACATCCAATGATCGTTATGACTGTCATAGGCTCTTCCAAAACTCATGCTAAGCGTAATGCCCGGTTCCATAGGCGACCAGCCGTAATAGCCTTCTGCCTGTCTCCAGTTTACCCATGCAGGACCCCATTCAGTATCGGGTACCCAAAACCATCCAAATGAATCGTTATAACTCCAGCGGCCGTAATGAAAAACAGCCCAACCCCAGTCGTAATCAGAAGCCCAGGTCCAGCCATAATCCGTAAGTATCCAATGGCCATCGGTGGAATAAGGAACAAACTCCGATCCGGCATCCGGGATCCAGACATACCCATAATCGGAATAATCAACCCATTGTCCATAAGGACTTAACTGGTCATAAAAAACCTGAAAACTGATATTGCTTTCCTGTGCCGATGTTTGTCTTGGAAATATGACGCAGGATGTCATCAATACAAAAAACACTGTAATTATTTTGATATTCGCTTTCATAGGTCGTTTTATTTAGCAGTTAAATAACATAGAATGAGTATGATTCAAAATGTTTTATTTCATAGATCAAAGATACGGTTGTGAGCCTCGGAAAGTGTTACATAATTTTTAAAATAAGTTACATAATTCTCACTATTACAATCTTCATTATATTCGTATTATTTTATTATACAGCATTTTACATTTTATTCTACTTCATCCTATAGCGAATTCAAAACAGTCAATCTGTATTGCCATGATTTAATTCAGCCTAAAACCTGAGTTTTTTATTAGTTTCAAGCATCAATCACAACTATTTTTTTACTAAATTGTCGTGATATTGTTCAAGGCTCAGGGTTTGAAGGGTTTGAAAGTTTGAGAGTTTCGTGTTAGGGGATATTGGAAGTATTCTGCAAATGTAAAAGCAGATATGTAGAAAAAAGTGGAATTGGAGTAAAATCAATATTTAGATGCCGACTTGTCGTTATTCCCAGGTCCTATAGTTATAGCTATCATGAGGATTATAATCCCATTCCAACGAAACCTGCAAAACACTCATTTTAACTATAATGAGGAATCGGTGTGACTTTATCAGGGCTTCCCTGGGGGTACAGATAGGTGTACCCCTCCTAACCCTCAGGAAAGGCCCAGGCTACCCCCAGGAATCCCCCTCGTTAAATAGGACAAATGACAGTATAATAATTCACTTGTATCGTCAATTTGAGGCAAGTAACCAGATGTAAAATAGTATACAGTTAATAATTCTCCCGATAGTCATCGGTATTTAAATGAGACAATATATTGTTCTGGCTACTTAAATACAATATATAAACTTTAGAAAGAAGAGTTTATGAGTTATTCAGAAGTTAAGATTGTTCTGATGTTTTCCGAGGAAAGAAGCTGGCAATAAAATTCCGGGTTCATTGATTTTTAAAAGTAGAATCATTTTTTCCACAATATATCCGTTAGCGCCATAAAAAATAAGTCATTCGCCCACATAGGAACAAATGACTTATTTACTGCACCTTACTTATCAGGAGGTATAATTTATTATGCTATACCTGTTAGTTCAACATTTTATAAAGTTCATTCAAATCCGGTGATAAGATGACTTCAGTACGACGGTTTCCGGCACGTCCTTCGGGAGAGTCATTAGGATTCAACGGACGGAATTCGCTTCTTCCCGATGAAGTAATCCGGCGTGAATCAAACCCGTTATCCTTGGTAAGGATACGAACAATTGAAGTAGCCCTTGAAGTACTCAAGTCCCAATTGTCTTTAAAAAGGGCGGTTTTAATAGGAACATTATCGGTATGACCTTCGATCAGCACATTGATGTCCTTCGTACTGTTAAGTACCAGAGCCAGTGATCTGAGTGCAGCAACTCCTTTTGGATCAACCACAGCGCTTCCTGATTTGAAGAGCAATTTTTCGGAGAGTGACACATATACACTTCCATCTTTAATTGATACTGAAAGTTCGTCTGTTTTATATTTCATCAAAGCATCGGAGATTGAATTTTTAAGACGGCTCAACACATCTTTTTGCGATTGGATGATGTTTTGAAGGTTTTTTAACCGGGTAGCCTGATCGGCTATAGTCATTTCGGTAGAAGAAGAAAGAGCGTTCAAATCTTTATGAACGGAAGCGTTTTGATTTTGAAGAGATGCTTTCTGATCCTGCAGGGATGCCTTCTCGGCACTAAGGGTTGTAACCTGCGAATTACAATCAGTCAATTGTCCATGGGTTGTAGTACTGTCCATTTGCAATGAACTGACATGAACTCTTGAAGCTACAAGTTTCTTGCCGGGCCCGCAGGCAGTGAAGATCATGCTTAAAACCAAAAAAGAAGAAATAACGTAAATTGTTCTTTTCATTTTGTTTATTTTTAAGTGAATTATAATGTACAAAGTTGCGAATTTTAAGGGTCTAAAAGTTACATAACTTTACAATTTTATTACATGATTCACACATCTGATAATTAATAATTAATAATTAACAATTAAAAGTCAGTAATTAGGCATTCTCTCTTACGTAAAAAGGAACTTTAGAGGGAATTCC
>Ga0302209_10000319_pt1 | contig 22792 bp, 16 predicted proteins | sample II_Fen_E3_1_FD_194574 | JGI IMG/M metagenome (GOLD analysis project Ga0302209, IMG submission 194574) | Peat permafrost microbial communities from Stordalen Mire near Abisko, Sweden - II_Fen_E3_1 | ecosystem: Environmental > Terrestrial > Soil > Wetlands > Permafrost | place: Sweden: Abisko...
GTATCCCGGTCGACATGCATGAAAAAGAAGGCAAATCGGCTTTGGAAGTTGTTATGACCGTTCTTCATGCAGGTGGTAAATTTGATCATGGAAGTTATAAAGTTTCCGGTGGATTGCATGGTGTAGGAGTATCGTGCGTAAATGCACTATCTACAGCGTTGCACGTGGAAGTATCCCGCAACGGGAAATTGTACATGCAGGAATACGAATGTGGTACTCCGAAGTTCCCTGTGAAAGAAATCGGAACTTCTACCACAAACGGGACATTGACAACCTTTTTGCCCGACAGCACTATTTTTATTGAGTCAGTCTACAAATGGGACATCCTGGCAAACCGCCTTCGTGAGCTGTCATTCCTGAATGCAGGAATAACACTTTCATTGACCGACAAACGGGTATTAAATGAAGATGGAACTTATAAATCGGAAATATTTCATTCAACCGAAGGATTAAAAGAATTTGTTGAATATATCGATGAAGCACGTGAACCGCTGATTGATAATGTTATTCATATTTCAACCGAAAAAAACGGCATCCCCGTAGAGATTGCCATGACTTACAATACATCGTACAACGAAAACGTACACTCGTATGTAAACAATATCAATACTATTGAAGGAGGAACCCACCTTGCCGGTTTCCGTCGTGGTTTGACCCGTACCTTAAAGAAATACGCCGAGGATACCAAGATGCTTGAGAAACTGAAAATTGAAATCAGTGGTGATGACTTTCGTGAAGGGTTGACAGCTGTTATCTCAATAAAAGTTCAGGAACCTCAATTTGAGGGTCAGACGAAAACAAAACTTGGTAACAACGAAGTAATGGGTTCGGTGGATATGGCTGTTGGTGAAGCGCTGGGTAATTATCTGGAAGAAAATCCAAAATCAGCACGTATCATTGTCGAGAAAGTGATCCTGGCAGCAACTGCACGTTACGCGGCCCGCAAGGCACGTGAAATGGTACAACGCAAGTCACCCCTTTCAGGTGGTGGTCTACCGGGGAAACTGGCCGACTGCGCTGATAAAGATCCTGAGAAATGCGAATTGTTTCTTGTCGAAGGGGACTCGGCCGGTGGAACTGCGAAACAGGGACGTAGCCGTCAATATCAGGCTATTCTGCCTTTACGTGGTAAAATTTTGAATGTTGAAAAAGCAATGCCACATAAAGTACTCGAAAGTGAAGAAATACGCAATATATATACAGCTTTAGGCGTTACTATAGGGACAGAAGATGACAGCAAGGCATTAAACATAAAAAAACTTCGTTATCATAAAATCATCATTATGACAGATGCCGATGTGGATGGTAGCCACATTGCAACTTTGATTATGACATTTTTCTTCCGTCATATGAAGGAACTGATTGAACAAGGATATTTATACATCGCCACTCCACCTTTATACTTATGTAAAAAAGGAAAAGTGGAAGAATATTGCTGGACCGATGGTCAACGACAGGCTTTTATTGAAAAATTCGGTGGAGGTGTTGAAGGCGGTATTCATACACAACGTTACAAAGGTTTGGGAGAAATGAACGAAACACAATTATGGGACACCACCATGAATCCTGAACATCGTACATTACGTCAGGTGAATATTGAAAATGCAGCTGAAGCTGATCACGTTTTCTCCATGTTAATGGGCGATGATGTTGCTCCCCGACGTCAGTTTATTGAACAAAATGCAACCTACGCTAAGATAGATGCTTAATTGATTTGTTGATGTGATGATGAGTTGATGTGATGATGTGATGATGTGATGATGTGATGATAAATTGATTAAATCAGTTAATGGTTGAAACAAAAAAATAACACATTCAAAATGAAAGGTTAAATAAATTAATAATTTATCTAAACTAGATAAAACAAATACATTCCACATCAATACATTATTAAATTATCATATCAGCACATTATCTAATCAACACATTATCACATCAACTTATCATCGCATTATGAACATATGTGTTTTCTGTTCATCGAGTAATAATATTGCCGGACATTACAAACAGGCAGCATTTCAACTGGGTGAATTAATAGCTGAAAGTGGAAATACGTTGGTGTATGGAGGTGCGACAGGAGGTTTGATGGATGCTGTGGCTGAAGGGGCACAAACTAAAAACGGAAAGATCATTGGAGTGATTGCACAAGCGATTATTAAAATGAAACGTAAAAGCGATCTGCCTACTGAACTTATACTAGTAGAAACGATGAGTGAACGAAAAGCTTTAATGAAAACGATGAGTGATTCATTTGTCGTACTCCCGGGGAGCTATGGCACACTTGATGAAATGCTTGATATAATAGCATCCGGTATTGTCGGAGAGCATAAAAAGCCCTTGATTTTAGTGAATCAGGATGGTTTCTACAATCAATTTATCCAACAGACAGACTATATGCGAAGTGAAATGTTTATTCCAACAGATGAAAAATATAAACCTTTCATTGTCAATGACGTTCATCAATGTATGGAATTAATAAAATTGTCAAATAAAAACTCATAATTAAATTGCATTATGAATCTTTTTTGGAAAAAACTCTTTGGAGGTATCACACCTACAGCAAAACTTGAGAAGAATGAAGCTGAACTTATTAAAGCCATGCATCGTTATTCTGAGGTAGAAAAGTCTATTGAACTTGTGGAGTATAAACAACTCTTTCATTTAGTAAAATCAGCCGGTTTCCAGGATAATAAAAAGATTCTTAAAAACCGAAAATATAAGGATACTGAAGAATATCGAATTAGCAGAAAGTGTAAGAAACTTAAAAACTCACCTGCCATATTACTTTATTATAAGGTTCTTGAATCTGACCAATTGAAACAATACCTGCACTTTAAAACCACACAGGATTATGAACTGTTGGGAGATAAGAAAAAGGTAAAGGAATCAGACACACTTAAGAAGTATAAACAATTCGAACATTCTAAAGCTTATAAAAACTACATCCGATTTTATAATTCGTATATTATAAAAGAATTCGAACTATTAAAGACCAAGGTAGCAACTCCGGAATTTAAAGAAGCGAATGACTTTTGGGCAAATGAAACAAGGTGGCATAACACTCCTGAGTGTGCACAGGAACAACGATATTATGAACTGGCCAAGAATCCGGACATTGTTTTTTATGTAAATGAAAAGCCGGAACGATTTGAAAAGAATCGGGCAATGACACTTTCTTTTCAGGATGAATTTGATTGGAACACACTGGATAAATCGCACTGGAATTTTGGTTTTCATTATAAAAGCGAGAAACTTTTGGGCGATCATTCATTCAGTAATGAAAAACAGGCCTATCATTCAGGGAAAAACGTTTCTGTTGCAAATGGCATTTTACGACTATCGACAAAACATGAGAAAGTGACTTCCCGTGCCTGGGATACCACCAAAGGATTCATAGACAAAGAATTCAACTTTACTTCTGATGTACTTCAAACAGCGAATACCTTTCGTCAAAGTCGTGGGGTCTTTCGTGCTAAATTACGCTGTACGGGTGATATCCAACATGCATTTTGGTTAGGTGCCGAAAGTAAACTTCCCCATATCAACATTTTCCATTTTAACGGGAAATTAATCACATTGGGGAATGCCAATAAGAATCTGTTTGATGGAATAAAAATTAAAGGAATAAATCCCGCACAATTTTATATATATACGCTGATCTGGTCGAAAAAGGAATTAATTTGGATGATTAACGATTTAGAAGTTTATCGGACAGTGAGCAATGTTCCTACAGATTCAATGTATCTTGCATTCAATTCATTTATTTCCCAAAAACAAAAAGGTAGTGCCGGAAATCTTGAAATAGATTGGGTTCGGTCTTATACAATCGCTTAACTTAACTGAAATTTTGATGAGAACCGAAACATGCAAAATAAATGTTCTGGATCGTTTTGACATTGGTGGAAACAACAGGTTTGTACTCATTGCAGGTCCATGCGCCATAGAAACTGAAGAAATGACCATGGAAGTGGCGAGGACATTAAAAGATATTTGCGAAGAGCTGCATATTGATTTAATTTTCAAATCTTCCTATGATAAAGCCAACCGATCTTCGGTAAAATCGCCAAGAGGTGTTGGTCTTGAACGTGGTCTGCAAATACTGCAACGCGTCAAAACAGAACTCAACTTACCAATTGTAACTGATGTCCACGAAGCATGGCAATGTGCCGAAGTGGCAAAGGTAGCGGATGTATTACAAATTCCGGCTTTTCTTTCACGTCAGACCGACTTATTGGTGGCAGCAGCAAAAACCGGCAAAATTGTCAACGTCAAAAAAGGGCAGTTTATGGCTCCCTGGGACATGAAAAACGTGATTGATAAACTACGTGATTCGGGGAATGAGAATATCCTGTTGTGCGAACGTGGTTCAAGTTTTGGATACAACAATCTGGTAGTAGATATGACCGGATTAGTAGAAATGAGAAGCTATGGTTATCCTGTTGTGTTTGATGCAACCCATTCCGTTCAAAAACCGGGAGGGCAAGGCACTTCAACAGGTGGCAACCGTGAAATGGTACCTTACTTAATGCGTGCTGCTTTAGCTATAGGAGTGGATGCCATCTTTGCTGAAGTACACCCCGATCCGGATCATGCATTCTCGGATGGACCTAATCAGTTATACTTATCCGGTATCCGTGAAATACTTATACAAGCTATTGCCATCGATAATATCACAAAGAACATTTCTTCTGATTATATACCTCAAACGCAGAACACGGAACGCAGAACGCAGAACGCAGAACGCAGTACTATCAAACTTTTATTAACCGATGTTGATGGAGTACTTACCGATTCAGGGATGTACTACTCGGAAGCAGGAGATGAATTGAAGAAATTCAATACTCATGATGGGATGGGATTACAACTTATTCGTCAGAAAGGAGTAAAAACAGGAATAATAACTTCAGAAGATACCAGACTGGTTGAACGACGCTTTCAGAAATTAAAACTGGATTTCTTGTATCAGGGGAAACGTGAAGGGGGTAAACTGGCTGCAGTAAAGGAAATCTGTGAAAAAGAAGGTATTAAATTGAAAGAAGTTGCTTATATCGGAGATGATGTAAATTGTTTTGAATTACTTTCAAGTGTTGGTTTGGCAGCTTGTCCATCCGATGCATTGGATACAATAAAGAATATACCCGGCATTATTCAAATGAAGAAAAAAGGAGGCGAAGGTTGCGTCCGTGAATTTGTTGAATTGATAATGAACAAATATTGCTGATAAAAATAGAAATGGATTTTACAAAAAGAAGCAAAGAAATATTTAACCTCGAGATAGTCGAACTTCAAAAGTTGGCTGAAAAAATAGGACCCGAAATAAATGATATTGTTGAATTGATTTATTCGACCAAAGGCAAGCTGGTCATAATGGGGATTGGCAAGACCGGTATCATCGGTCATAAAATTGCCTCATCACTTGCTTCAACCGGAACACCTACAATCTTTGTAAATGCTTCGGAAGCTATGCATGGAGATTTAGGAATGGTCAGCAAGAATGATATTGTTTTGCTTATTTCAAATAGTGGAAGTTCGAATGAAATCATCAATATAATTGCCCCACTAAAAAAAATAGGCTGCACATTAATTGCCATGACCGGGAATATGAAATCGGTTCTTGCGAAGGAAGTATCGTTAGTTTTAAACATTGGCATTTCAAGAGAAGCATGTCCTCTGGGATTAGCTCCAACGACATCAACTACCGCCACCCTGGTAATGGGTGATGCTTTGACCATTTGCCTTATGGAAAGAAGGGGATTTAAGGCCGAAAACTTTGCTTTATATCATCCCGGTGGTGCATTGGGTCGCCGTTTAATTTCAAAGGTCAAGGATGAAATGTTTACCGACATTCCAAAAGTGCATTTGACGACCCTTTTCAAAGACATTATTTATGAAGTAAGCAACAAACGCCTTGGAATGACAATGGTGTATGATAAGAATGACGAAGCTATCGGTATCATAACAGATGGTGACATCCGGAGGGCCATTCAACGTTTTGATGAAATTAAACAACTTACAGCAGCCGATTTTATGACTTACGGTTTTAAACGGATTGCACAAAACGAATTGATTACTGAAGCACTCGAAATGATGGACCTTAACAAAATTACTACGTTGACTGTTGTTGACGATTCAGAAAAAGTAGTGGGGATATTATCAATTCACAACATTATTGATTTCAGAAACCTGACACATTGAGATTCAAAAAAATATATATTGAAATAACAAACAGCTGCAATTTCGATTGCAGCTTTTGTTTTAGAACGACAAGGCAAAAGAAATTTATGTCAGCAGATGAATTCAAAGTTGTTGTAGAAAAAATACGCCCTTTTACCAATTACATCTACCTCCACGTTTTAGGAGAACCACTTCTACATCCTCAACTGGATGAGATACTACGTATTGCCGAAAGTAACGGATTAAATATCAACATTACAACGAATGGAAGTTTATTGCAACAGAAAAAAGAGATTCTGTTGAAACATAAGATTCGTCAAATCAACATTTCGCTTCATGATGCTGAAGAAAATATTTCATCCGATAAATGGAGCGAATATTTGAAAACAGCCCTTGAGTTTGCAAGAGTCATGGCTCCTACGACTTACATTTGTCTGCGGTTATGGAATTCCACCAATGAAAAAAGTGCAGATTTCAATGCTCTATGTCTGAAAGAGATAACGTCTGCCTTCAATTTAACCAACGAAGAATTAAGCAACGAAACTACCGGAAACGGAATTAAATTAACCGATCATATATTTCTTCAAAGAGCTCCTCGTTTTGAATGGCCCGACAAAAAAAAATCAGGAGAACAAATCAGGAAGACCTGTTACGCATTACGTGACCATATTGCCATTTTATCAGATGGACAAGTGGTTCCATGTTGCCTTGATGCCGATGCAAACATGAAATTGGGTGATATTTTCACTGATGATCTCGCAGAAATTCTTGAAACGAAAAAAGCAACAGAAATAAAAAAAGGATTCGAACAACGAAAAGTTGTTGAACCTATTTGTGCAACCTGTGGATTTTCAACTTTATTATAAATCAGGTTTGCTATGAATCAAAAAATATCCTATACATTAAATTCAAACGATAATTTAGGTTGTTTCCCCGAATGTGTTGTAATTGATGCAGATAATCAAAACAAACCTTCTACGAGTTTCATTAAATTAAACCATCAAAACATTAAACGTTTCAGGGAATTGCTTGACAGCACTGATGAATTGCTGATCAATTGTTGTTTCATGTTAGAAAGAGAGTGCATTATTTCTAAATTAGCCGATAAAGAAGCACGTTCGTGGGATAGTTTAGTTGAAAAATACTTTGATGGAAAAAAAAACAATTCGGACATTCAATTTAAAAGAGACTATATTTCGAATTATATAAATCAATATCTGAATACTTTTTTTGAAAACCTGGGAGATAAAAAAATCTATTTACCGATAGGGAATTTTCCTTTTATGTGGAAACAGTTGTATGTCGGTCTTGAAATGCCTGAAGTATTTTATTGTTTTGAAAAAAAAGATGATGGAGTAAATTTCTCATTGGACCTGAGTTGCGAAAATAAAAGTTTTTCTCTAAACAATGCAACACTTATATCCCGTAAGACCGCAAGAATATTACTTGATAATAAAATTTATGAATTTGACAATGAAGTTGATGGTGCTAAATTAATTCCATTTTTAAATAAGGACTTTGTTCATATTCCACCTCAGCATATTGAAGATTATCTACAGAAAATTGTTATTCCGTTACTATCCACCAACAGAGTTTTAACAGATGGGTTTGATATCGTAACTGTAAACGAACTTACAAAAGCAGTCTTCAAGGTTCGGGAAATTCGCCGGCTAAAACAATTTACCATTTTTGAAAATGATCAACAAACAGGAACCGAGATAACTCATTTAGTTCTGGAATTGATTTTTGAATATCAGGATTTATGGTATTATGCAGGTAAAAAAGGTGCTTTAAATCGTCTGAACATGAAAGATGATGCGATCCGGATAACCCATGTAGAACGGGATGAGAAACTAGAAAATCATTTTATTGATGAATTTAATAAAATAGGTATTGACCTGGATGGGAAAGTAAAAAAGATGCCTTATCTTGAAGCTGTCGACTGGCTGAATGATCATTACAAAGAGATTGAAATGTTGGATGTTGAAATTCGGTTCGACAAAAAGCAAAGCAGTTCACAACGTATTTTTGTTGGTGAACGGACTATTTCTATTCAGATTGAAGAAAACAGGGATTGGTTTGATATAAAAGGGAAAGTTCATTTTGGTGAATTTGAGGTGCCATTTTTACAGGTTCTAAATTATATCCGGCAAAACAAATCGCAGTTATTATTACCAAATGGTGAATATGCTCAAATTCCTCAGGCATGGTTTGATGAATATAAGTCATTGGCTGAATTTTACAAACTAGAAGATGGCAAAGCAACAATAGCAAAGCAGTTTTGTGTAATGACCAGTGAATTGCATCGCCTTGGGAAAGTAGAGCTTGCCGTAAAAGAAAACATGCGGTCACTGATTGAGAATAAGTCAGATATTCATTACAAATTACCCGGGAACTTTAACGGTCAACTCAGAGGTTACCAGTACGAGGGTTACAATTGGTTGCGATTACTTGATGAATTGGGACTAGGCGGATGTCTGGCTGATGATATGGGACTTGGAAAAACGATTCAGACTTTGTGTCTTCTTCAGTGGATGAAAGAAAATGATAGGGGAACATCCTTATTGGTTGTACCAACGAGCCTTGTATATAACTGGCAACAGGAAGCACAGACATTTTGTCCGGATTTGCAGGTTTATGTTCATTCCGGATTCGACAGGGTAAGAGATTCAGCTGGTTTTGGAACTCCTGATTTACTAATTACGAGTTATGCTATTCTAAGACGTGATAAGCTTCTTTTCAACAAACATCAATATAACTATATTATTTTAGATGAAGCTCAGGCAATAAAAAATCCTAAATCAGATATCACCCAGGTATGTTTAGAGTTACATGCCGACAGGTACTTAACGTTGACAGGAACTCCACTTGAAAATTCAATCACCGATCTGTGGTCACTGACACATTTTATAAACCGGAACATATTGGGTTCAATGAATCATTTTATCAAAGCATGCAAAATTCCGGATAAACTGGAAATGTATCGTAAATTGATAAAGCCGTTTCTGCTTCGACGGAATAAAAGTGCAGTATTAAAAGAATTACCCGAGAAAACAATCATTGTACAAAAGTGCTACATGAACGAATCTCAACAGGAATTTTATCGTCAGACGCGCAACAATTATCGCGATAAGTTTCTTGAAGAAAAGAGTAAAAATGAAAAGGTAAGCCCGATTTTGTTGCTCGAAGGGTTGCTCCGTCTACGCCAGACAGCAAATCATCCTGTTTTGGTGGACAATGAATTTAAACAAACATCAGGGAAATTTGATACCGTTACGCAGTTATTGGAAGATGTTGTACAATCTGGTGATAAGGTACTGGTATTTAGTTCATTTGTAGAGCACTTAAAATTATACAAAGCCTATCTGGACGAAAGACAAATACAATATTGTTATTTGGATGGAAGTACAAAAGACAGGAGAGAACAGGTTGAAAAATTTCAGCAAAATGATTCTTACAAAGTATTCTTACTTTCACTTAAAGCAGGAGGTGTCGGTCTAAACCTGACAAAAGCCAGTTATGTTTTTCTACTTGATCCATGGTGGAATCCGGCAGCTGAAGCACAGGCTTTTGACCGTGCCCACCGAATAGGACAAAAAAACAAAGTGTTTGTTTATAAGTTCATAACAGAGAATACCATTGAAGAAAAAATACTGAAGTTGCAGGAAGAAAAAAGACAATTGTTTGATAACATGATTGAATCGGAAAACGGCAGCTTCAAACAGTTGGAAGTGAATGAAATTTTAAAGTTGATAGAGTAGCATTCTAACAAAAAGATTTAGGAACATTAGCAGCCAGAAAGAGTCACTTGAAACCCTATCAAACTTAAGACTCTTTAAAAGTATTGTAGTCGTTTACGTCTTGCTTATAATTCCAATCCATTCAACAATTGAACGTAGAGGTCAATTGCCTCATCTATTTCTGACAACAGGATATATTCGTCAGCTGTATGTGAACGTGAAGACTTTCCAGGACCCATTTTAAGGCTGGGGAAAGACATTAATGACTGATCGGATAGAGTTGGGGACCCAAAGAGTGTTCGGTTCAATTCAAGCCCACGTTTCACTATCGGGTGATGAAGCGGCGTTGCTGTTGAACTCAGGCGGGTTGAACGAGGTTGTACATCACAATCTACGTGTTTGTTTATTTCTTCAAGGATTTCCTGGTTTGAATACATCTCATTGCTCCTTACATCAACAACAAAAGAACATTTATCGGGGATTACATTATGTTGTAATCCTGCCATGATTTGAGTGACAGTCATTTTTACTTTTCCGAGCAATTCCGATTTCTTTTCATATTCATATGAACGGAACCATTCGATATCCGGAAGAGCGTTATAAATTGCATTATCTCCTTCATCACGGGCAGCATGTCCAGCCTGTCCGGAAACTGTACAATCGAGTACCATTAATCCTTTCTCGGCTACTGCAAGGTTCATACCGGTCGGTTCTCCTACAATTGCGAAATCAATTTTTGGAAGTTCCTGCAATAAACACACCATTCCATTCGTTCCTGAAATTTCTTCTTCGGCTGAAGCAGCATATATCAGGTTATAACTTTGTTGCTTTTGTGTTAAATAAAAGAATGCATAAAGCAAACTGACGACACTGGCACCTGCATCATTACTTCCTAAACCAAATAGTTTTCCGTTTTCAACAGCCGGCATAAGTGGATTACGAGTCCAGCCCTGAACAGGCTTCACAGTATCTATATGTGAGTTAAGCAGAATTGTCGGTCGTGACGCATCGAATCCGGAACTCATAACCCAAACATTATTATTCGTACGGGAAGCTACATACCCATTTATTTCAATAAATCGTTCAAGAAAATCGGCAACAGCTTTCTCTTCTTTACTTATCGAAGAAATTGCAATCATTTGTTGCAGCAAAGCAACAGCATCATTTGCGTCTTTGTGATCCATTTTATTTTGTAAGATTGTTTTTTATCAGCCAGTCTTTTAATAAATCAGGCCATTTATCGGCAGGTATATTATTTTTTCGCATTCCAAATCCATGACCTCCGACATCATATTTATGCAATTCAGCGGGTACTTTGTTATCAAGTAATGCTTTCAGCAGTTGTTCGCTATTGGCAATGGGGACTACGGTATCATCAATAGCATGAACAATGAATGCAGGAGGAGTTTCCTTAGTAACCTGTAGTTCATTTGAGTATAGATTTACTAATTCCTCTGAGGGATTAGTACCCAGTAAATTATTTCTTGACCCGGAATGAGTCAGATCTTTCTTCATGGTAACAACAGGATAGGCTAGAATCATAAAATCAGGACGTTGAATTTTAGTTTTAAAATGTGTTCCTGCCGTTGAAGCTAAATGCCCCCCTGCTGAGAAGCCCATGATACCGATTTTAGTAGTACTGATGTTCCATTTTTTAGCACCTCTATGAATTATTTTCAGTGCAGTCTGAGCATCCTGCAACGGGATTTCGTAATGACCGTTTGGCATCCTGTAATAGAGGACAAATGCCGAAATGCCAATCTGATTAAACCAAATTGCAATTTCAGATCCTTCTTTATCCGATGAAACGCCGCCATATCCACCTCCGGGACAAATTAAAACTGCGGCACCTGTTGCAGTTTCTTTCGGTGCTATATAAGCATACATTCTGGCATCAGTTATATTGTTTATAAAATTATTCTGATCTTTCGATTCAGCTTCGGTTATTCCGCTCGATTGTTTTGCCCCATCTTTGTATAATTGAATTTCTTCCTGAGCATTTAGTTGAAAGCCGAATGACAATAACGTAAATATTGAAAACAATAATAATTTCATGCTGTTTTGATTATTTTATGTAATGATTATTTCATTAATTATGTTGATTGACAAAGGTAAAAAGTATTTCACTAGAAACACTTTACTTCAGCCATTTTTCTTCTTTTACTTTTATTTTATTTAGATTTAAATTGAATGAATTCGGTTTGAAAACACTTTAAACATTATTTCTTGATTTTATTCAAAGCTCTGTTCATTGTACTCCTGGAACCAAAGCCGCTAAGATGAGCCAACTCTTCCTTTGTAATCAGTGGGTTTTTTTCTAAATAATCATGTACATATTTAACTCTGTGTTGATTTATATATGTATTAAAGTTCACACCAAACTGTTGATTGATAATTGATGAAAGATAGCTTCTGTTGGTACCTAACAACCTGCTTACATTTGTAAGGCTGATTTCCGATTGCAGATATGCATGTTCATTCTCAATGTGGTTTTTGAGTTCGTTGAGTAACCGATCGTCAATAAATTTGTTTCTCGTTATTGCTTTGTTTTCAGATAAATTGACTTCATCCAAATTTACTGATGGGATTTGTTGCTTCAGTGAAACTATTCCCATTGTACATAAGAATGCTGAAAAAACGAAAAACACAAATTCAATTATCAGTTCGTGATATCCCCTGATGGGTGTAAATGTGTAAACGAGAAAACCAATCAGTCCACAGATGCCAAAAGAAATATTGTATTTATTGATCCAGTCAATGGAAAAATTTTCAATGTTTGAAAATTCATTTTTCAGACGTTCATTATATACCTTTGGAATCCTGACAAAAGCGATTGAATAATAAAGAGCCTGAAGGGCAATGATAATCAATTCAACATATCTGGTAAGTATCAACAACTGAAATTTTAATCCTGTAAAATGATAAACTGTTTTATTATTTTTCAAAAAAAAGATCATGTCTTCTTTACCTATAAAACTATAAAAAAAAAGGCTGGCAAAGACCATAACAATTGCTCCTAACGCGAAATGCCAGAGATCAGTTTTTATTTTTTTATTGTCAAATACAATTGATTTAATATATAAATATATGGAAGGATATAGCCAGAGTTCTAAACCTGCATGGATACTATGAAAAGGATAATAAAGTATATAATCGTTTTGAAAATAGAAATAATTGAAAAGAAATATCAGTGATGAATTAAAAAGGGCAAACGACATGATTAACTTCGAAATGTTTGTTTTAGATGACACAAAAATTTGAAAAGCTAAAATAAATGGAATGATAAACGAAGTGACTAACAAAATAACTTTTAGATGATCCATTTATAGAGTGTAAATTTTAAAACATAGGGATAATTTACATAATGATTGAATTGCAAATCGTTATTTAAGCATACAAAAATACAATTATTGATGAATATTTAGCGTTAATTATTGTAGTGTTTTATAAAATTGGAAATAAAATAATATACGGTATGTTCTGTGTGGAATCTGAAAGAAGCATTTTAGTTATTAAACTTGTATAAATGCCTATATTATAGCTAATATTTACTTATATTTTCTAACAGGCATAATATAGGACCGTGCATATAAAGCACCTGTGTTTTGTCAAAAAAATCCAGTAAAAAGAACTGTAACAAAAGTGATCATTAAATTTTTCCGGTAGTAATTTGGGGAGTGTATTAGAAACAATCTTAATCAGGTAATTTAAAAATTATTTTATTAAAAGAAAGAGGCTGATGTTTATCAGCCTCTTTCTTTTAGTATTTTTTCTGAACATGAAAGTCCGATTTTATTCCTAAAGGATAATCGTAGTTCCACCCACAGTATGAATCAAATCGGCACGTGTTATAACCACTTGCTTTACTCCGGCTTTTAATGCTTCAAAAGAATTTTCAAGTTTAGGAATCATTCCACCCTGAATCGTATTATCGGTAATGTATTTTTTAAAAAGAGAAGGTGTCAATTCTGAGATCACGCTCTCATCATCATTTTCATTTAAAAGGACTCCCTTCTTCTCAAAACAATACATCAGTGTGACGTCAAAAAAATCTGACAATGCTTTTGCGGCTTCACTTGCGATGGTATCAGCATTTGTATTCAGTAGATTTCCTGCGTTATCGTGCGTCAGGGGGGCTAATACAGGGACCACTCCTTTTAAGATTAAATCGACCAGTATCCCGGCATTTACTTCTTTAACATCACCTACATAGCCATAATCCACATCAGTTACCGGACGTTTTTCGGATCGCATATAATTTAAATCACAACCCGATAATCCTAATCCATTCACGCCTATTGCCTGAAGTCCTGCAACAATTTGTTTATTCACCAGCCCTCCGTAGACCATGGTAACGACTTTAAGCATTTCTTTATCAGTAATTCGCCTGCCATTTACCATTTCACTCTCTATCCCTAGTTTTGTAGCCAGAGAAGTTGCTGACCGACCTCCACCATGAACCAACACCTTATATCCACTAATTTTCGAAAAGTCCGACAATAATTGATTCAATGAGTTTGGTTCTTCTACAATCTTTCCTCCTACTTTGACAATTGTCAGCTTTTCCATATGGATATTTTTATTTCAACAGTATAAATCAATATGTGAACAGGCATTTATTGAGATTATTAGCATAAAAGGATTAAAATTTAATTAGCGAATGGATATCTAAAGCACCATCCAACCTTTTTATTCCGTTCAGGAAACCAAGTTCAATTAAGAAACTCACATAGATTCCTTTATGAGTAAAATTACTCAACAGACTTAATGCTGCATTTGCACTTCCCCCTGTTGCAAGCAAATCATCATGCAATAAAACCACATCATCTGCTTCTATTGAATCTTTATGTATCTCAAGTGAATCCTTACCATATTCAAGATCATAATCTATTTTATACGTTTCAGCGGGTAGTTTACCAGGTTTACGTAATAATACAAAACCTGCATTCAGTTTGTAAGCCAGAATACTTCCCAGTACAAAACCACGGCTTTCAACTCCAACAACTTTCGTTATTCCCTTATCTTTATAATATTCATATAGGTTATCAGCTATAAATTTCAACACTTCAGCGTCTTTCATAGCAGTGGTAATATCTTTAAACAAGATCCCGGGTTTCGGGAAATCAGGCACGTTCCTAATGGAAGCGGCAACAGTTTCTAAATTCATGGTTTTAATTTCAACTACAACAGGAACACTGGTCACAATCAGAATTCAAAAAATTGTGCACGTTATTTTTCTAATGTAATTATATGATTTATATTAATAATTTATTCATTTTACAGACACAACATCATGTAATAATGATTTGAATTTAATTCGATAAAGAAGCAACTGGATTTAGATGCTTTCCAATAATCTTTTTATAACTACCTGAGCCGAAATTTCACGGTTTGCTGCTTCAGGGATAACGATTGATTGCGGGCTTTCAATTACATCATCCGTTACTATCATATTTCTTCTGACAGGCAGGCAATGCATAAAATAAGCATTATTGGTAACTGCCATTTGACGGTCACTCACTGTCCAGTTTCGATCGGTACTGAGTATTTTGCCATAATTTGGATCCTGAAAGGCTGCCCAGTTTTTAGCATAAATAAAATCAGCCCCTTCAAATGCTTTCATTTGATCGTATTCCACGCGGGCACCACGAACAAATTTCTCAGCAAGTTCATATCCTCTGGGATGTGTAATCACAAAATCAACATCAGCTTCGTTCATAAAATCTGCAAATGAATTGGGAACAGCCTGAGGTAATGCTTTAGGATGGGGAGCCCAGGTTAATACAACTTTAGGGCGTGCTTTTGTTTTGAATTCTTCAATAGTTATTAAGTCAGCAAACGCCTGTAATGGATGTCCGGTAGCAGCTTCCATACTAAAAACAGGTTTGCCCGAATGTTGTATGAACTGATTAATTATTGTTTCCTGATAATCGAATTCTTTACTTTCAAAATTTGCAAACGCACGAACACCTATCACATCACAATAGCATGCCATAACCGGTATTGCCTCCAGAATATGTTCCGGTTTATCACCATCCATGATTACGCCTCTTTCTGTCTCCAGTTTCCATGCACCCTGATTAATATCAAGCACCATGGTATTCATCCCCAGGTTCATTCCGGCTTTTTGTGTACTTAGTCTGGTACGAAGGCTGGAATTAAAAAACACCATCAACAAGGTTTTGTTCTCGCCAATATGTTTGAAGGCGAAACGGTTTTTCTTTATTTCTAAGGCCTCTTTTACTGCATCCTGCAAGTTTCCAAGGTCCTTTACATTCGTATAGTTTTTCATTTTTAAATCAATTAAACTGCAAAATAACGGCAATTAAATAATTGCTTTATTTATTTCGGTTGCATAAGTATTATTGGAATCAACATTTCTTCAAGCGAAATTCCGCCATGTTGAAATGTATCTTTATAGTAGCTAACGTAATGATTGTAATTGTTTGGATAAGCAAAAAAGCTATCGTTATACGCAAAAATATAAGTAGAACTGACATTCGGACTCGGCAAACCTACTTTTGCAGGTTGAGTTATTTCAAATACCTCTTTCTTATTATAGCTTAGATTTTTCCCAACTTTGTAACGTAAGTTTACATTTGTATTTCTGTCGCCAATAACTTTTATAGCATTATCCACTTGAATGGTTCCATGATCAGTAGTAAAAACAACTTTATATCCATGTTGTGCTATTGCTTTGAATAATTCGTAGGTTGGTGAATGTCTAAACCACGACAGTGTCAATGAACGGTATGCTTCAGCATCATTAGCAAGTTCGCGCATCATTTTCGATTCTGTACGGGCATGCGAGAGCATATCAATAAAGTTAAGTACACATACGTTCAATTGATTTCCGTCCATGCGTGGAAGTTGGTCAATCAATCGTTCGCACGAACTCGAATCATTTATTTTAGTGTATGAAAAAGTGTAATTTTTCCGGTAACGCTGAAACATTGTTTGCAACAGGTCCTTTTCATTCAGATTTTTACCTTCTTCCTCTTCTTCCTCTACCCAAAGATCAGGGAACATCTGTTGTATTTGCAAAGGCATTAATCCTGAGAATATCGCATTTCTTGCATATTGTGTTGCTGTTGGAAGCAGGCTGCAATACAGTTCTTCTTCACTAAAAGTGAAAAATTCATTGAGCAATTCTCTGATGACTTTCCATTGGTCATATCTGAAATTATCCACTAAAACAAAGAATACTTTGTCACCATTATCCAATAAAGGAAATACTTTCGTTTTGAATAAATCCTGACTCATCAACGGACGTGTATCTGGATGTTCAAACCATTCAACATAATTTTTACGTATAAATTTGGTAAATGTATTATTTGCTTCTGTCTTTTGCATTTTCAACATTTCATCCATTCCATTATCGGTCTGAGTTAATTCAAGTTCCCAGTAAACCAACTTTTTATAAACGTCAACCCAATCATCATAAGTAAAGGAATCGTTAATTTGCATTCCAATCCGATTAAATTCTGATTGATAGGAGGTGGTTGTATGTTCAGTAACGATTTCTTTTTGATGAATATTCTTTTTCAGAGTCAGTAAAATCTGACTTGGGTTTACAGGCTTGGTCAAATAGTCGGCTATTTTGCTCCCTATTGCCATATTCATTATGTTCTCTTCCTCGCTTTTTGTGATCATCACTAAAGGTACCGTCGGATCAATATCTTTAATCAATGCCAACGTTTCAAGGCCGCTCAGCCCGGGCATATTTTCATCCAGAAAAATGATATCAAATGATTCTTTTTGACATAATTCAACAGCATCTTTACCATTTGTGGCAGTTGTTACCTCATATCCTTTTTCTTCTAAAAAAAGAATGTACGGACGTAACAAATCCATTTCGTCATCGACCCAAAGTATATGATCTTTTTTCATATCAAGATAAATATTTTTAGTTTCATTTTATTTTATTTCAAATAATGCAACTGCATAAACTCAAAATATTGATTAAGTGCATTCTGTTGCATTAGTACATTCAGGTTTTTTTGTGAACCAAGTAAGTTTCGATAATTAGCTCCTTTTAATCCTTCAAATAAACTCTTTTCTTTGACCATTCTTAGCAAATACGATTTCGCTACGAATGCATCGGTTAAACTGCCAATTATAATCACTTGTCGTTTATCCATTGTTTCAAGCGACACTTTTAAATTCATAAGTCCGTAATTTTTAGAATTATAAACATCAAAGGCAGCTTTCGTTTTTTCAAAATCAACCTTCCCTGATAAAATGTATATTGCAATAAAATGAGGTTCATTTGCCCGATATCCAAATAATCCTTTAAACAAAGGAACATCATCTTGTTTCGGTTGAATTGCCGGACGAGGGATAACCTTTTCATCCTTTTTAGTCTTTAAGGCCACACCGTCCGCTTTTTCTGATTCCTGACTTGTCGGTTTAACTGCTTGCAACGGGTTCTTTACAGGTTTATCAATCGTATTATCAATCGTTTTCTCCGGTATTTTATCATTTACCGTTAATGATTTATCTTTATCTGTTTTATTATTAGCAACCTGATTCTTTTCAATTTGATTTAAAGGATTCACTTTCGTTGAGATATCAGGATTAATTTTAGTGTCATTACTTCTATCACCAGTAAGAACTTCTGTCTTTTTCGAAATTTTATTTTCAGCAATTTGTACAATCTGTTTTTTTACAACAGGTGGATGTAATTGAAAAGCAAGATAATCATTCAAATTAAATGAAGTTTTTATCAAGGCATAATTTTCTTCTGATATTATAACTTTCTCAACATGAAAAGTGTTCATTAATTTATTCAAAACAGAATCCGTAGCGATTGTATTTTCGTACCATACTGCTTCATCATACGATTCAAAATTTGTCACAGAAAGTGCTGTTTGCAAACTGTCCATTTTGCTTATGACTAAATCAAAATCTTTAATCATAAACCGTGAAAAATTAAATGAAGCAATGTTGTAAAGCAATTTATTCATTTCTTCTTTATTTGCACTACTAATAAATAATATTCTATGTTTTGAGAGTTTGTCAGATGAAAATTGTTGTGTTGAAATTTCATTCATATCAACATCAGCTTTTTCATCCCGTCGGGCTATCAACGAGCCGCTCGAAGTACCGGTTCGGACTTCCTGACCCTGTTTCATCAGAGCCAAAATATCTTTAGCCATTGCACTGACATCGCTTTCGGGATAGGTCGTTACTAAATTTTTCAAGGCCGTACGAAACGAGTCGGATGTTTCGTTCTTACCAATACTTAATGCATTCAGGAAAAGAAATTTAGGCATCAAAGTCGATAGTGGAAAATTTTCTTTTATAAAAGCTACTTGTTTATAGACTGTTTTGAAATCACTTTCATTATAGGCTTTGTAGGTCAGGTTATAGATTGAATCCTGAACCTTATACATATTTTCAAGTGTTTTGGAATAGTCAGGCTGTGAAAGTATATTCCCATATTTAGATGTCGGATATTCAGTTACAAGTTTTGACCTATAAAAATTCGCCTCATTCTGATTCCCTGTTTTGGTTTGCATGAGATAAATATAGAAATAAGCATCAGGAATCCTTTTATCCGATTTGTAACGTTGAATAAATTCTTTAAAAGTACTGATTGCCATTGGGATGTCTTCAATCTTATCTTTATAAATCTCTCCCATTGAAAATAATGCTATCCCAATAGCTGCTGTAGAACTTTCAATTTGTGCTTTTGTGACCGGTATTTGATTTAAATAAAACTCAGGCTTTTTTTTGTCAGTTAATTCTTTTGTTTTTGAAATTGTATCAGTTCCTTCTTTGACTGCTGTTTGAGAATATTTTTCTTCTGCAAAAAGCGAAGTAGCTTTGTTTGTTCTCCTCCAGTTATCTTCGAGCTTTCGGACTCCCCATTTTTTAAGGAATTCAGCCTGTCCGTTTCTTACAACGTCAGGATTATAGAAATACCATTCACCTGCTGCGTTTGGATTTCCACCTATAGGAGGCAAATTAGTAAAGTTATCTTCAGCACTGGCAATTGCATTCTGTTTATCCTTCAATTCTTTTTCAGCAGCAGCTTTTTCGTCAGCATTCAGTTTTTCAATTAACTTATTAATTACTTCCAACCGTTTATTTTCCGGCATTGCCGATAATCGTAATAAACTGTCCTGCAAGATGACAATATCATTTTGAGTCACCAATTCGCTCAACATTTCTCCAAGTCGGGATACCCTGGCAAAATCTTCGTTTTCGTTGGTCATTATTTTACTGGCATCATCATAGCATGGTTGAGCAAGGACATAATTGCGTTTAATATAATAAATATCTCCCAGTTTCACTAACGTTTCCGCTTTGTCAATTCCCTTACGAGTACTTTTTTCAATGGACAATTTGTAATTTTCGATGGCTTTTAATGTATCTGCACTATGCAAATAGGTGTTGCCGATTGCATAGTAGAGTTGATCCTGATATTCTTTATTACTTCGGTTTTTAAGCATTTTCGAGAGTTCTTTTCGAATGCCTGAAATGTTTCCCAAATATAGTTGAGCACGGCTAATCCGGGCATTGAATTCCATTTCGTAAGGTGGATTCGATTTAATGACCTTTGAATATAGCTCGTAAGCAGTTTTATTATCTTTCGTTTTTTGATAGAGTTGTGCCAGTAAGAATCTGAATCGTTGTTGAAGACTTGTATCTTTTTCTTTAGATAAAGCAAGTTCTAAAAAAGGAATAGCATCTTTATAGAGATGTTTTTTCAATAATAAATCGGCATTCACCGAAGCAAAAAATCCTATATTCGAACGTCTTAAATTGTCTTGTACAATCTTTGACAACACTTGTTCTGCTTCATAGATCCAGCCCATTTCTCCATATGCACGTGCGATCCACAGCTGGCAGGTAGCTTCCATATCTTTATCGGCACCATAATGGCGGACAATGTACGAGAATGTGCCCACCGAACCAAGAAAGTTCGCCTTATGAAATTCAGCCTTAGCCAACAACAACCAGGCATCTTTAAGTGCCGGATTAAATTCCTCCTGATTATAGTAAAGTTTATAATCGGGCGAGTTTGCTTTTTTATAATTCTTCTTCGGCTTTACTTTTATGGAATGTAATTTAATTGCTTTTCGACACTTTTCGATGGTTAAATCCATATTCGACGTCGCTGAAGCTGCATTTGAGTGCCTGCTAATGGGGTACATGGGTATAATAGAAGAATAATCTTCTTTATTTGCTTTCTGAATGTTTTTCAAACCCTCGTTATAACTGACAGAGCCATTGAAATACACATTAAAGCGTGTATTTGTAGCCTGAGAGGTTCGCGATAACCACGTGTTTTTTTTCGTTGAACATCCGCTGATAAGAACTACCAGTAAAAGAAACAGGATTTTATGTGTCAGTAAATTTTTCAAATAAATACGGGTTGAAAAAATAAACATAAAGCAAGTTTAGATAATTATTTAAATTCTATTTCAGGTATCAAACCAAAGATTTAAAACAGAAGGAGTAATTCTGAATTTAAAACTTAAAAAAGTGCTTTCTATTGTCTTTAAGCTTACAAAAATACAAATTTTTGAGCACTTATTATTAACCGGAACGGTAAATTCATTCTGAAACCGGACGAATATTATAAAACATGAACCAGAGAGAGAAAAATTGGAAGTTTATTAATTTTTACTTTTTATTTTTTGTAAAAGGAATCGCCTTTTAAGACTGTAAATTCCGAATATTCCTAAAGCTCCGCTGACAAGTCCAATCCACAAAGTATTTCCTACCCCAATGGAGTCAATGTCAGGCATCTTACTACCGTTTAATTGAAGGTAATAGAATAGTACAGCTATTCCATTATTCGTAAAATGAGCAACAATTGGCAACCACATATTTTCACTCCAGAACAAAAGGTATCCAAAAAAAGCACCCATAAGCATACGAGGCACAAATCCGTAAAATTGAAGGTGGATCGTACTAAAGACAATTGCGGTAATCCAGATTGAGATTTTAATGCCTTTCCAATCCCGTATTACACCTTGCAACGCTCCTCTGAAATAGAGTTCTTCACCAATTGCCGGAATGACAGATATTAAAATGATATTAAAAAGCAAACCCTGAACATTATATACTTTCAGGAATTTTTCTGTCAATGTTGTTGCCTGTTCTTCTGAAGTTTTCATCCACACTTCAATTCCAGAAAACATTTTTGGTAAAACAAGTTGATGATTTAAATCACCAAGCAGGTTAATAAAAGGAATAATGAGAATCATGAAAATGACTACAAGAAACAAATCAGTCCAATTAATATTCTTTTTCTCTAAATGTAAAAACTGCAGTGGATTTTCGCTTATTAAATATGCTAGGACTATTGGAGGCAAAATAATCACTCCAACAGAAAGCAACAACTGTGAAGACTTTAACAAACCTATCTCTGTAAGGTTTGAATGTGACAAGAGCGAAATTACCGGTGTTAATATCAGTGTAAAAAGCAACGTTATTGCTAAGAGTATAAACAGTTTGCCCAATACTCCCGTTTGTTCGAGTGCTCCTTTTGATATTTTCATATTGATCGTATTTTTACAAAAAAACTCCTGTTATTTTACAATAACAGAAGTTTCTTTGTGTGATTAGAAAAAAATCTTAGTTTCTTGGTCTAGCTTCTTTAACAACCATTGAACGACCATCAAATTCAGCTCCGTTTAATTCTTCGATTACTTTTGCGGCAGCAGCATCATCAGCCATTTCAACAAAAGCAAATCCTTTAGATTTTCCGGTTTCGCGATCTTTAATGATTTTGCAAGATTCTACTTGACCATACTCTTCGATAACCCCTTGAAGGTCATTTTCCCGAACTTTGTAACTTAAATTACCTACGTAAATGTTCATAAAATAAAATAAAAAAATTGAATAAATTGTGTTTCAAGAAC
>Ga0302209_10000329_pt1 | contig 22580 bp, 21 predicted proteins | sample II_Fen_E3_1_FD_194574 | JGI IMG/M metagenome (GOLD analysis project Ga0302209, IMG submission 194574) | Peat permafrost microbial communities from Stordalen Mire near Abisko, Sweden - II_Fen_E3_1 | ecosystem: Environmental > Terrestrial > Soil > Wetlands > Permafrost | place: Sweden: Abisko...
GTATTGTGTTGTGGTGGTGGCTATCACCCTCTGGCTGGTTTACGGCATTATGCTCCGCGATGCTCCGTTGATTTGGGCCAATGCCTTATCGCTGGTGCCAATTATATATATATTTATTATTAAAATGAAAAATACTATTCTGGGTATTGATAAATTATCAATTTAAGATCCGGTGATTAAGTAATTAATAATTAATAATTAATAATTGCCAGTACGCTAAACCATAAGGTTTTGTATGTCAACAAATATATCATTAATTTTCTACGATAACATAGTTGCTAACTAAGTTGAAGAGTTCCCATGGAAGAAAATTATATCTGAGGGAAATAGAAACCAGCAAAAATAAAAAGGCTGTAAACTTTTAGTTTACAGCCTTTTTTAAAGAATATACTTAAGTAATGGGAGCAATTAAATGTTGCATTTTAAATCCGAATAAAATCAGGCCTATTAAAAGAATCCGCTTTAATTCCGTCAAACCGGAATGTACCATCTGCTTGATTAGCGTAAATCAGCTTTCAAATCTTTTTTAAATAGAAGATTATATCCTTTTCCCAACTTATACCCTGAAATCAAATCGTTCGGTACGGGTTTTTTCATAAATATCCCGGTCGAAGGAATATAAACGGGCAGGTTTATGTGAAACGCCTGTCTGAATTTCATCCAGTTGTATAAGATAAGGCATTTTATTTACTTTTCTGCGATAATTTCTTTTGTCGTATGATGTGTTGAAAATAGCTTCATAAATTTTTTGCATTTCAGTAAGCGTGAACTTCAATGGTAATAATTCGAAAACCAACGGCTCATGCAGCAAATCATACCGTAATTTTTTAAATGCTTCATCAAAAATTTCTTTGTGATCAAACATCAAATCTTTAATTTCATAGGCATTGGTCCATGTTGCAACATCAATCAACATGCTGTTATCCAAATCTTTCAGATTGAGTAAGGAATAGAAACCGACAGTAATTACCCGGTCGTCTTCCAGGCGAGGTTTAACCCATTCATAGTCACGTTCGTATCGGCTTAGGCGATTGGGATCACTGAAGACCCAAAACTGTTTTACAAAAATGTTTTCTAATCCGGTTTGTTCTTTGAGTATACGGGATGCTGTTTCGGTGATATTTTCCGTACGCCGGACATGATTCCCCGGCAATTTCCATTCCTCGTAAATTTCACCTTTATATGGAATAAATTCTTTTCTAACCAATACTTTAAGTGTGTTTTCTTCATATCCAAAAATAACACAATCGACAGAAATAGTGGGTAAAGTTTCAAACATGGTTTTACTAATTGTTGATTTCGGTGCCATATACGTAATCTCAGTTGTAATAAAATTAATTATAAGTAATTGAAAAGATTACGCAAAGATAGTAATTTCTATGAAAGCTAGAATGATGAAGTGTCCCTAATACACATTTAAAGCTTATTTTAGAATGATTATAAGCATTGTGGTATGTATTACAATTTTATAAATGAGATAAAACGTAAAACAGACAATATGTGATCAACGATAATCCACTACAAAAATAATGTTTTTCGTTGACTCTTAGGGCGAATTATGCAAATCGTAATTTGGGTTTATGATTATCAGCAATATGTCCTGAGCTGAAATCATCAACCTACATCCGAATGATTTAAAATGTAACTTGCCATATATGCAATGCCTGGGAAATAAAATCTAGTAGCATTCAACCTTTTCGTATACAAACTTAATCCTGTTTAGTTACATTGGTTAATGCGACTGTGCAACGACTTTGTCATGTCTTTTTTCTTTTTCCTCCCCGCAGCTTTCCTTATCCTACCTATAACCCACCGATAACCCACCTCATTATATGATATGGGATATGGGTGGGTTATGGGTGGGATATCTAAGGGATAACTAAGAGACAACATAAAACGCGTGACAGAGAGCTGATGAACGGGTATCAAAAGTCCGGAAAAGAATTAAACGGAAACGTGTGTCGATTCGTTATTTGGTGGTTTACATCAGTTATTTCAAAATTTGCTCTTCGGCGTAGCAAGTCAATTGGATTTAACGGGTAATAACTTTTTGGTTTTCAATGCCATTTTATATTCTCATTAAATTGATATGAGTTCGATCTAAGGAATAGTCCGTTAGTACTTAAAGATCAATAGATAACATATTCTATTCTGTTTAATTTCCCGTAGGGAACATATATATTTATCCCCTGACGGGGAAATCAATCCCAGAATAATATATTCTATTGATATATGTTCCTCACGTGAAAATTACTGTTTGTATTTCAAATACTAATGCGAATCCTTACATCGAACTCACGTTAAATTAGAAATGTTTGCGGATAATCATAATATAAAATAAGGTGATACGTTCTTTCTGCTATTTCTAAGTATTGGTAGATATTTAATGATTAATTTGTTAATCTATATGTACTTACTTATGAGTGATCAGTCAATTATTCATTATTCATTATTAATTTTTAATTATTAATTACTTATATGTGGATATCTAACACCTTTTTGCATTAAAAATAAAGAAGCTCACAATTTCTTTCACTCATCATAGTTCATTATTTACCAATAACTCAATTTTTACCCATTCAGGTAATACATAATTCATAGCTTGTCAACAATAACAAAAATGTGTACTTTTGCATGGAATTATTGTAATGTACCCGTATTATCAGGATAAAGCTACCTTTAGTTTTAAACTTACCGGCAATGATTTTTAATCAAATTAATTTAAGATTATTTTTAAATGGAATATACCACTGTCATTAAACCCAAAAATAAACTTTTTGAAGTTGATTTTAAAGAGATCTGGCAATACCGTGATTTATTTTCCATGTTTGTAAAGCGAGATATCATCACGCAGTATAAACAGACAATCCTCGGCCCTACGTGGTTTTTTATCCAGCCTATATTAACGATGATAATTTATATGGTGTTTTGCGGTATTGCAAAAATACCTACCGATGGATTGCCCGGTCCATTATTCTATCTGATTGGAATAGTGAGCTGGAATTACTTTTCAGATTGCCTGAATAAAACATCCAGTACTTTTACCACAAACCAGGCTATTTTCGGGAAAGTCTATTTTCCCCGTTTAATAGTACCCCTGTCAACGGTTGCATCCGGTCTGTTGCGAATGGGAATTCAGTTTATGTTGTTTGCTGCCGTTTATATTTACTATTTAGCCATTGGCGCGAAGATTGCACCCAATATTTATGTGCTTTTAATACCCGTATTAATCTTGATGCTTGCCGGACTTTCGCTGGGTTTTGGCATTATCATCTCATCCATGACTACGAAATACAGGGACCTGACTATCCTGTTTACATTTATTGTTCAATTGTGGTCTTATGGAACGCCTGTAATGTATCCTTTGAGTATGGTCCCTCATAAATATCAATGGTTGGTGGCATTAAATCCTGTTACTTCCATCGTAGAAACATTTAAATACAGTACCATGGGAGCGGGGACTTTCAGCTGGGGCCTGTTAGGTTATAGTTTCGTTTTTATGATTGTGTTGTTGGGTATTGGAATTGTGGTATTCAATAAGGTTCAACGTTCATTTATGGACACCGTTTGATACGAATTACACGATTAATACAAATTAGACGAATTAATACGAATTACACGAATTAAGATGAGATATATATACGTTTTTGCCACTCTTTTTTTTACTGTTTACGGGCAAATGATTCTGAAATGGAGAATCATGAAATTAGGCTTCACATTGCCTGATTCAGGAATTGTGGACAAATTAATCGCATTATTCCGGTTAGTCATCGATCCGTTTATTTTATCCGGATTTTTATCTGCCTTTATAGCTTCTTTGTGCTGGATGGCAGCCATGACTAAGTTCCAGATTACAGAAGCATATCCGTTTATGAGTCTGGCACCTGCCATAGTATTTCTTTTGGGAATATGGTTGTTGGGTGAGACTTTTACGATAGGAAAAGTTGTTGGATTGATTTTAATCATTGTTGGTCTGATTGTTACTGTCAAATATTGAAATGAAGAAATTAGCAATTATTGGTGCAAGCTATTTACAACTTCCGCTTGTCAGTAAAGCAAAAGAAATGGGAATTGAAACCCATTGTTTTGCCTGGGAAGATGGTGCTGTCTGTAAAGAAATGGCCAACTTCTTTTATCCTGTTTCTATCCTTGAAAAAGAACAGATATTGCAAATCTGCCAACAGGTGGGCATTGATGGCATAACCACCATTGCTTCGGATGCGGCAGTTCCCACTGTATGTTATATTGCGGGGGTAATGGGATTGACAGGAAATGCTTTTAACGATGCATTGGCTGCAACCGACAAGTATGCAATGCGTCAACGATTCGCTGAATTCTCAGTATCATCGCCACGATTTGTAATTGCAGAGGACAATTATTCCATAGAAAATTTCAGATTCCCGGTCATAGTAAAACCAACTGACCGTTCAGGAAGCCGTGGAGTGAAAAAGATTGAGCATCCGGCTGAAATAGAAGCAGCAGTCGACAGGGCCCAACAGGAATCATTTACACACCGGGCTATCATTGAAGAATATATTTCAGGCAAGGAAGTCAGTGTGGAGAGTATCTCCTGGCATGGAAAACATTATATATTGGCCATTACGGATAAGATAACAACCGAAGAACCTTATTTTGTGGAACTGGAGCATCACCAACCAAGCAATCTGCCGGCCGAAATCCAGGATAAGATCAAATCGGAAACACTGAAAGCACTTTCCGCCTTACACATTGAATATGGTGCAAGCCATGCCGAATTTAAGATTACTTCTAAGGGTGAGGTGTTTGCCATTGAGGTAGGAGCAAGGATGGGTGGTGATTTTATAGGTTCCCATTTGGTAAAGCTCTCAACAGGATATGATTTTGTTAGAGGGGTAATCGATATTGCATTGGGACACTTTGAAGAACCAGTGTTGAAGGTTCGACGATTTTCCGGAGTCTATTTCCTGTGTAAAGAAACCAAAGAACTGCTTCCGGTAATACAAAATTCAGGAAATTACAATCAAATTGTGGAAGCTGAAATAACTGATTCAGAATTGCATGCTATACAATGCAGTGCCGATAGGAGTGGCTATTTTATTTACCTGGCTGAAAAACGTTTTATATTATGAAAAATCCTCATTTATCCATTGTGACTACCCTCTACAAATCAGAACGGTTTTTAGATGCTTTTGTGGCACAATGTGAAGAAGCAATGGTGGCAATAAAGTGTGATAGTTACGAACTTATCTTTGTGAATGATGGTTCACCGGATAATTCGTTGGATAAAGTGTTGAAGCTAAAAGAAACGAACAACAACATAGTAGCTGTTGATTTATCCCGTAATTTTGGACATCACTATGCCATCATGGCCGGGTTAACTTATTCTACGGGTGATTATGTGTTTTTGATTGATTGCGACCTGGAAGTTCCACCAACTCAGATACCTGTTTTTTATAACAAACTAAACGAGGAAGAAGGTTGTGATGTGGTATTTGGGGTACAGGAAACAAGAAAAGGATCCTTTATAGAACGGACAGTGGGTGGATTGTTTTACAGCTTTTTTAATAGCCTGACTGATACCCGAATCCCTGAGAACTTGCTTACCGAACGATTAATGAGCAGAAGATACGTTGATGAACTAATAAAAATGGGTGATAAAAACATTTTTATGGCAGGTATGATGCAATGGATTGGTTTTAAGCAAATTCCTATAACCATAAAAAAAGGATTACGTGAAGGTAAAAGCACGTATACATTAGGCAAACGAATTGCACTCAGCATGGAGGCAATTACATCCTTTTCGTCCTATCCGCTGGTTATGTTATTTAAATTCGGCTTTTTTATATCTACTATAAGTGTTATTACAGGAGCTTATTTCCTGATAAAGAAACTGATTTACCCGGAGATTGTACTTTCAGGGTTTACTTTTTTAATTGTAGTACTCCTCTTTTCTGTCGGTATTATCATAAGTTCATTAGGAATCCTTGGAGTTTATATTGATAAGCTTTTTAATCAGACTAAGAACAGGCAGAGCTTTATCGTGAAAGATATATACAAATAGGAACATGGAAAACAAACTGAAGAAAGTTGTAATATTTGGTATCAGTGATTTTGCCGGTCAGGTAAGTTTTTACCTCAAACAGGATTCTGATTTTGAAATTGTAGCGTATACGGTAAATGCAGAATATAATAAATCGAAGACATTCCTGGATTTACCGGTGGTAGATTTTGAAGAAGTCGCGACACTATATCCTCCAACAGATTTTTCTATGTTTATAGCTATCGGGTATAACAAATTAAATGCGACCCGTACAAGTAAATTCAATGAGGCAAAAGCAAAAGGATATCATCTGATCAGTTATGTCTGTTCCCGAAATTCGTATTGGAATGATCTTATGGTCGGTGAAAATTGTTTTATCATGGAAGGGAATATCTTTATGCAAAATGTCAAAATTGCTGATAATGTAATAATAGCTGTTGGCAACAAGGTTGGTCATGATTCAGTGATAGAAGAGAATTGTTTTCTAACGTCAAACATAATGTTGGGAGGTTTTTGTACCATAAAGAAAAATACATTTATCGGATTGAGTGCCGTTGTCAGGGATAAAACGACTATCGAAGAAAATAATATACTGGGAGCCGGGGCTATTATATTGAAAAACACGAAAAAAGGAAGTTCTTTTTTGACTACCTCAACTCCACTGACTCCTGATCCGAATAACTATATCATGGATTTTATTTGAATTAATAATTAAAAATTAAAAATTAATAATTGCCAGGATCTGAAATGCAAGCTTTTATAGATTAACAAATAAATCATTAAATTTCTACTATTACTTAAAACAAATATTTCATTATGGAAGCAACAGAATTTATAAAAAACTTTGCAGCACAATTCGATGATACCGATGTATCTGAATTTACCCTCGAAACACGTTTCAGGGAACTGGATGAATGGTCATCGTTAAATGCACTGGCAATATTAAATATGATCGGTAAGAAGTATTCCGTTTTCCTTAAACCGGACGAAATGAAACCAACAAACACTGTTCAGGAACTGTTTGATCTTGTCAATTCAAAAATAGTATAACAATCAATTTATGTGATTGTATCTGTATTGTTTATATTAATTTACTTTCATATGTTTTGCCATTACAATCTTCCGCTCTTCTTCCATAATTATGAATTATAAATTATGAAATATTAATTGATTATGCTGAATCCTTTTTCATTAGTTGGTAAAACAATTCTGGTAACAGGTGCTTCTTCCGGTATTGGAAGGGCTACAGCTGTTGCATGTTCACAAATGGGAGCAAAACTTGTCATTACTGCTCGCAATGAAACTCGCCTGAATGAAACATTTTCAATGCTCATGGGGGAAGATCATCTACAAATATGTGCTGACCTGACTAATCCTGATTCATTGGATAAGCTTGTTGAAGGATTGCCTAAACTGGATGGACTGGTAAACAACGCAGGTATAGCAAAACCATTGGTCCTTCAACTGACAGATGCTGAAGATGTAAACGAAATTATGCAAATCAATGCTTTTGGACCAATTCACTTAACCCGACTGGTGTTGCAACACAAGAAACTGAACAAAGGAGCATCCCTGATTTACATCTCATCGGTTAACGGGAATAATTGTGCCTACATTGGAAGTTCAATCTATGCTGCTTCCAAAACAGCACTGACAGGTTTTATGAAAGGTGTTGCACTGGAACTGGCCCCCCGTGGTATACGCGCCAATTGCATTAATCCCGGTATGATCGGCACTGAACTGTTGAAAGATGGTAGTATCGGACAGGAGGAACTTGAAGCAGACCGTTTGAAGTACCCGCTTAAACGATATGGCAAACCCGAAGAAGTAGCCTATGCAGCCGTTTATTTGCTATCTGATGCTACTCAATGGATTACAGGAAGCAGTCTGTTAATCGATGGTGGATATACGTTGCAATAATTGGTTGATTGGTTGATTAGTTAATTAGTTGATTAGTTGATTGTTTAATTGGTTGTCCCGATAGCTATCGGGAGGTTGATTGGTAATTAAAGTGATTTTTTGAAATAGTAATTCATGAAGTTGCGTGGATTTAAATAATTCAAATTGAATACGATGAAAACTTATATAAAGGCTATTTCCTATTATTTACCGGAAAAGGTAGTTACAAACGAAGATCTGGTAAAAGAATTTCCTGAATGGACGGTTGAAAAAGTGGCCGGAAAAGTGGGTGTACAACAACGTCATGTGGCTTCTGAGAATGAAACTGCTTCTGATATGGCTACTAAAGCTTCCGAGAAACTTTTTACCGAGCATAATATCGATCGGTCGACCATTGATTTTGTACTGCTATGTACCCAAAGCCCCGATTATTTCTTACCTACTTCAGCATGTCTCGTTCAAAACAGGTTAGGGTTATCCACTTCATGTGGCGCATTGGATTTTAATCTGGGGTGCTCCGGTTTTGTATACGGTTTATCACTTGCCAAGGGATTGATTGCTGCCGGGATTGCTAAAAATGTGCTATTGCTGACGGCAGAAACGTATTCAAAACATATTCATCCGAAAGATAAGGGAAATCGCACTATATTTGGAGATGCTTCTGCTGCAACGTTGGTTTCAACGGATGGCTTTGCTTCTGTTGAGGATTTTTGTCTGGGTACTGATGGCCGTGGAGCTGAAAACCTGATTGTCAGGAAAGGTGGTTCACGCCAGCCAGATTCACTGGGTGATCTGGTGTTTGATGAAAGTGGCAACCCGGGTTCATCTGACTATCTATACATGAATGGTAGCGAGATATTTAATTTTACAGCGGAAGCTGTTCCGGTTCTTGTAGATCAGGTACTGGAGAAGAATCAGCTTACTAAAGATGATATTCAGCTGTTTGTGTTCCACCAGGCCAATAAATATATGATGAACTACCTGCGTAAATTAATTGAAATAGAACCTGATAAATTTTATTTCTTTCTTGAAAATGTTGGTAATACTGTATCATCTACTATTCCTATCGCATTGTGCGAAGCACAAAAAGAAGGGAGATTAAAAGGCAATGTCCTGATTGCCGGTTTTGGGGTTGGATATTCGTGGGGCGCTACTGTGCTGAAATGTAGTAGGTAGATAGTAGAAAGTAGTAGGTAGTTGGTAGAAAGTAGAAAGTAGAAAGTAGAAAGAGAAAGTAGAACAAGTAGAAGTAGGAAGTACAAATAAGAAGAGTAAATAAAATTGCTGAAAGTTCATTTTTTACATCACCACATTTTCACATCACCATATCGCATATCACCACAACACTATATTAATTTTTATATGAAATTCACAGGCAACCATGAACTTAATAAACTAAACAAGGCACAATGGCCCCTTAGTTTGTTATTGATTGCTTCCCCCTGGATTTTATTATTTGTTACCACCGGTTTAATTGCTCATCATTCTGTTTTTAATTCAGTTCCGTGTTGGTCAGACGAATTAGCGTACTGGCATGAAGTATTATCGTTTAGCCAAAAAGGACTGGATTTTGGCTATTACAGCATGAATGAAGTTCTTCCTGCTTATTTTTCGTTTGGAACACATGGTTTTGGCACGGTTTCTCTCTACGCCTTGTTTGGTAAGATTTTTGGGTGGAAAACATATTCCCTGGTGATTGCCAATTCTTTCTTTATGTCCCTGGCTTTTTTATTACTGACAACCCTTATGAAAGTTTCAACAAAAAACCTGATTATTATCCTGTTTCTGACGCTGACATACATACCTCTTATCCTCTTTTCACCAACTTCCATGTCTGAGTTACTCAATCTTTCAATGCTTATCGTATATGTTGTATTGCTACACGTTTACTTTCAGCGGGGAGGAAAGAAATGGCTTTTAATTGTGCTTCTGTTTTGTACGGCAATTTCTTTTGTCCGAATCATCTATATTGTTCTTTTTTTGCCTGTGTTATTTAAAAGAAAAGACGGGTTTAAGTTTGACTGTAAATTTTTGATCTACGTTGTATTATGGATTGTATTTAGCGGTTTGTTGTTTGCCGTGAATATTTTAGTTGTTTCTCCCTATCCGGGTTCTTTCCTTACTGAATTGTTTAAAAGTGACGGCGTTTCAGATTTTGTTCGTAATTTTGCAATTCATTTTGGTGAGAATGCATGGAATTTTATAAATCCTGTTTCCGATACTCTTATTCAGGTTTTACAGCGGTATCTTGAATTAACAGTTTGTCTGATATGCTTGTGGAAATCGCGAATCCTTCAGACTAAATTCAAAACAATAGTAATCGACTATTTTATTGTTTTTTTGATGTTGTTCTTCTTCCTTTTAATCAATATTGCAGCTTATGATGTGTTCGACTGGAGAGATTATCGTGTGTTGGCCCCTGTCTTGTACGGTTGCATATTGTTGCTTATCCTGAATAACAAAATGACCGTTGCATACAGTTTGCTGGTGTTTAATCTGATAGGAGTAACGGTGCTTTTTTTATCACCTCAGGTACTTGAATCTTTCAATAAAGGAAGATACATTAAACCGGTAGTAAATACTATGTTGAACCGGTTGGAATATACAGTCAACCCTGTTTCACGATTTGAAAATACGATTGTTGTGCAACAGTTTAATGCGAATACGGTTCTGAATATCCCTGCCGGAATAGGTATAACGTATTCTGATGCATTATCCGATAAACTACGGTCAAAATATATATATACAGGTAGAAAGCTGGATTTGTTGACTTACAATCTAAAAGATTCCTGTGAAACAGGATATTTGTATCAAGAAATAACCCCAAGCCTCTCCCGATAAATATCGGGGATGTAAATAATTAATAATTAAAAATTAATAATTAAAAATTGCCAGAACGGAATATGCAGTCATTTCTTTTAATTTTTTAAACCATATGGTATTCCTAATATGTTATACAAACAACTAAAATTATCAACTATAAACTACATACTACCAACTACATACTACCAACTACCTACTATAAACTACCTACTACCTACTATAAACTACCTACTACCATGATCCCTTTCAACAAACCATATCTCACAGGAAAAGAAGCCCATTACATGTATGAAGCTGTTTTTACCGGCAAATTATCCGGTAATGGCATGTTTACACAACGTTGCCAGGCATATTTTGAAGAACGCTATGGATTTTTGAAATGCCTGCTGACCACTTCGTGCACCGATGCACTTGAAATGGCTGCCATATTATGCGATTTAAAGCCCGGTGACGAAGTTATTATCCCAAGTTATACATTTGTGTCCACAGCATTGGCATTTGTCCGCGAAGGTGCTAAAATTGTTTTTGCTGATAGCCGTTCGGAACATCCGAACATGGACATTGATCGGATTGAATCACTGATAACTTCGAAAACCCGGGTAATAGTACCTGTTCATTATGCAGGCATGGCTTGTGATATGAATCAGATCATGGCCTTAGCGGATAAATATAATTTGTTGGTGGTGGAAGATGCAGCACAGGCCATCGATTCGTATTATAACCCCCTGCCCTCTAAAGGGGCTGTTAAAACAGATAGCCGACCATTGGGAAGCATCGGTCACCTGGCAGCTTTTTCCTTTCATGAAACCAAAAACATTATTTCAGGAGAAGGTGGTATGCTGGCTATAAACGATGAACGGTTTATCCATCGTGCCGAGATCATCTGGGAGAAAGGTACCAACCGTGCAGAGTTTTTCAGGGGCGAAGTAAATAAATACGGTTGGGTGGACATAGGCTCTTCTTTTTTGCCATCCGAAGTTATTGCTGCATTCCTGTGGGCCCAGATAGAGCATCTGGACGAGATACAAAACAAACGCAAACAACACTGGAACAGGTATTACGAGGCATTTAAACCACTGGCTGATAAGGGCTGCTTTCGTATTCCTGAAATTCCAGACTATGCCACGAACAATGCACATATGTTTTACCTGGTCTGTCCTTCGCTTGAAGAACGTACAAGGCTGATAAACACCCTGAAACAAAACGATATACTGGCAGTATTTCATTACCTGAGCCTGCATAGCAGTCCGTACTATCATGAAAAACACGATGGAAGGGTTTTGACCAATTGCGATATGTTTGCCGATTGCCTGGTACGGCTACCACTGTTTTACGAGCTAACGGAAGATAATCTGGAGCTGATTATTGATACGATTCACTCAGTTTATACTTTATAGTCCCATATTAAACCATTGAAAATAAAAACAATAAGAAACCTCAGTGCGTTTTAGTAAGAAATGTTTTATACTACAAAGTCGCAAAATCACGAAGTTTATTAAATCTGTTTTGCTGAAAATGGTTGTTTTCTGATAAATCGGAATCTTCAATGTGAATCTTAGAGTCTTAGTGTCTTTGTGGCAGGGAAAATTAGTTTCAAAAGAATCCCTTATTTCAATATTGATCCAATAACGAAATTGATAAACTGTTATAGTAGACTTTAAATAAACTGTTATAGTGAACTTTAAATAAATTGGATAATTAAAATTGATTTCATAAATCATTCAATCAACAGATTATCACATCATCATATGATCAAAAAGAGAATTACATACCCTATCCTTTTCATATTACTATTCGTTGCATATTATACCTTGCTAAAGATCATTCCTGCCGATTACAATGATATCCATGATCATGCTGCTTTTGCCCGTCAGATGTGTACCGGTGAGATTCCCTATACCGGTAACTTCCTGGTATATCTTCTGGTTAATATCTTCTCTTTTTTTACGGCTAAAATAAACCCAACTGAAATCAGTTTATGTGCGTTGCTTGCTATTGCAGGTGTATACCGTTATTCGTTGACCCAAACCGTAATAAGCCGGACACTTCATCCCGAGCAAAATAACCCTGAAAATAGTTGGGTGGTAGTAATTCTGGCATTGAGTATGTTATTTGTTTTTGCCATTCCTATTCCAAGCTACTTTTCGGACGATCATTTCTTTTATATCGGCAATTATGTCCCGAATGTATGGCATAATTCCACCATACTTTTCTTATTTCCATTCGCCATATTGCTTTTTGAATTGTCATACAGGCAATTGGAAACTTTTACCATCAAGCGCAATAGTTGGATCTTCCTGTTGATCCTGCTGAACCTGTTTATAAAACCAAGTTATTTCTTTGTCTTTATTGTCGTCTATCCGATTCTGTTGCTAAGCAGGTATAAGTTAAAGAAAGAATTTTGGTACAGTATGATCCCGTTGATTATCGGTTTTTTCTTTTTGATCCTTGAGTACTGGATAATTTATAAAACCCAACGACCAACTGGCAAAGAAGCTTCGTCGGTAATCTTCATGCCTTTTTACCGGAATCCTGAATTTGCCGATTTAGGCCTGTTACCTGTATCCATGGCCTTTTCATTATTTTTCCCGTTGCTCTATACACTCCTCAATCTGCCAAAGCTATTAAAGAGCCGGTTGTTTTGGTATACGTTCCTATCATTTACGGTCTCTGTCCTTATCTTCCTGTTTATATCCGAATCGGGTCCCAGGGCTTCCCACGGTAACTTCTACTGGCAGATTGTCATCTGCACCTGGTTCTGTTTTCTTGTGTCCCTGTTATCCCTGCTGAAAGATTTTAAAATTCAAGGCAATACCTTTAGAAATATGTTCCTCATTTCCATTTTCTCCATCCATGTCCTTTTGGGGATTATTTATTTTGTCAGGATACTGGTTACGGGTGTTTACTATTGATTGTTTGAGGTTAACAGTTTGATGATTAGTTTTTTTTATAGTTTGAAATATGTAAATTAATAACCGGTGATAGAGGTTTTAATAATCAATTCCAGCAGCTGTTACGTAATTTGGATGTCTGAATATAACCTTAACTTTAGTCACTCCGGACCTCTGAAGGGGAAATAAATTACTTATTGCTCCCCAAATAAAAGACACATAGGCTCAAAACTATTTCACATTTTTTTTGTGCCCGTGCCTGATTCGAATCAGGCTTTCTCAAACCCTTCAAACTCTTCAAACTTCAAACTTTTCGAACTTTTCAAACCCTTCAAACTCCTCAATTTCGTGTCCTGCATTCTACCTTCTACCTACTATTTACCTGGATAATTGAGCTCCTCAACCCTTCAAACCCTCAAACTTTTCAAACGCTTCAAACACCAAACCCTTCAAACCCTTCAAACTCTTCAAATTTAAAACTATTTATTCATAATTTATTCTTATTTTTGTCTCCTAATGTAGCAATTGTGCTTGAATTGCTACAAAATGGGAATCATATTTATGAATCATTTTTCGATAATTGAAAGTTATAGATGAAGATAGCAATCGTAGGAACCGGTTATGTAGGGTTAGTCTCAGGAACATGTTTTGCGGAAATGGGTGTGGATGTGACTTGTGTGGATGTGGATGTTCAAAAAATAGCGAATCTGAATAAAGGCATTATTCCAATTTACGAACCGGGACTGGAAGATATGGTCCTACGGAATATAAAAGCCGAACGATTGCATTTCACCACCACGTTGCCTGAGATATTGGATGATGTTCAGGTAGTATTCAGTGCTGTGGGTACACCCCCTGATGCAGATGGTAGTGCCGACCTGAAATATGTGCTGGAAGTTGCAAGGACTATCGGACAAAACATGCAACAGTACGTACTGTTGGTTACCAAAAGTACGGTGCCTGTTGGAACTGCTGCTTTAGTACGGCAAACGATCCAGGCAGAATTGGATAAACGGGGTGTTACCATTGATTTTGATGTGGCTTCCAATCCTGAATTCCTGAAAGAAGGTGATGCCATTAAGGATTTTATGAGCCCAGACAGGGTTGTGGTTGGGGTAGAAAGTGAAAAAGCACGTGAACTGATCACCAAACTATACCGTCCCTTCCTGCTGAATAACTTCAGGGTGATTTTTATGGATATCCTGTCAGCTGAGATGACCAAATATGCTGCCAATGCAATGCTGGCAACCCGTATCAGTTTTATGAACGATATGGCCAACCTGTGCGAGCTGGTGGGTGCCGACGTGAATATGGTACGTAAGGGAATCGGTTCCGATCAGCGTATTGGCGGTAAGTTTCTGTATGCCGGTTGTGGGTATGGTGGATCCTGTTTCCCGAAAGATGTAAAAGCGCTGATCCGCACAGCCGGCCAGAATGGCTATGAATTACGGGTGCTCAAGGCAGTAGAGGAAGTGAATGCCTATCAAAAGCAGGTATTGTTTCATAAACTGCAAAGACATTTTAACGGCGAACTATCCGGTAAAACGGTTTGTATCTGGGGATTATCGTTCAAACCGAATACCGACGACATGCGTGAAGCACCCGCTCTGGTGCTGATCGAAAAATTACTTAGTGCAGGCTGCAAGGTACGTGCCTTCGACCCGGTAGCCATGCCCGAAGCGAAGGAGCTTGTAAATACAAAAATGACCTCGTTGGATACTACCCACATGTATTTTGCCAATGATATTTACGATGCGGTGCTGGATGCCGATGCACTGCTCCTGGTGACGGAATGGAAAGAATTCCGTATGCCAAGCTGGGGAGTAGTGAAAAAAACCATGAAAGGCTCGCTTATCATCGACGGACGCAATATCTATGATAAAATGGAAATGAAGGAGATGGGATTTATGTATGATCCTATTGGATAAATACAGATTTAAGACAGATTAACACAGATAAACACAGATAAGAACAGATTGAATACAGATAAACACAGATAAGAACAGATTGAAGACAGATAAACACAGATAAACACAGATAAGAACAGATAAAAAACGGATCAATATGGACGAGTTTCTGTATAAAGAGGAAGGGTATAAAATCATAGGATGTTTTTATGCAGTATATAATACCTTAGGTCCGGGATTTTTAGAATCTGTTTATCAGGAAGCACTGACAAAAGAATTTGATAAGAATTGTATTCCATATGTCCGTGAGCAAAAACTTGAAATCTATTACAATGAAGAGAAACTAAAGAAACACTTCAAAGCTGATTTTATATGTTTTAATGATATCATCGTTGAAATAAAAGCTCAAAAGTTTATTGTTAAAACAGATATTGATCAGGTTATTAATTATCTTAATGCTACTAAAATAAAAATTGCCTATCTGGTAAACTTTGGAGCACCAACTATATATTATAAAAGAATAATAAACACAGATAAACACAGATAAACACAGATAAACACAGATAAGAAAGAAACACAGATTAACACTGATAGGAAAAGATAGGATACTGCGTCTTATCTGTGAAAATCTGTCTTTAATCTGTGTAAATCTATCTTCAATCAGTGTAAATCATTTTAATATTATGCCATATAACTGGGACTATTTAGACAAAAAGGCTTATAACAATAAAATAGGATATTATAAATATAGACGTGAGTTTAAATTTATTATTGAAAATGGGAATAGTCATTTTGAAAAGATCCTGGATATTGCCGGGGGTTCCGGAAGATTTGCAATCCCACTGTGTCAATACTCCACAGCCATTCAGGTGCTGGATATTAACCGGGATGCCCTTGAATTAATAAAAGAACGTAATAGTACAATTGAAACAATTCATTCGGATTTTATTGAAGCTCAAATCAATGATTCGTTCTCGTTAATACTTTGTATTGAAGCATTGGGCAGTTTTCAGGACTGGGAGACCTTTTTTAATCGGGTAAATAAGATACTTCAGGATAATGGACGATTTATTTTTACCTATACCAATCCAAGCAGTTGGCGTTTTTATCTTCGGAAGCTAAAACACTGGAGAAATGGATTTCATCCGTATAAAGAAATGGAATTGGATGAGCTTAAGACTATCCTTAATACATGTAATTTTGAAATTGAAAATATGGAAGGTATGAACTGGATTCCATTACCACTGGGTTCTAACTCCATATTTGTTTCTGTCTTTGAGAAAATAGAACAGGTGTTCGGATTATGGAAATGGTATTCGCAAAGTCCATGGATATTATTCAGTGTAAAACGAATTTAAAATCTAATATCACGAATTTTAATACGAATTACACGAATTAAGTTAAGCACGAATTACACGAATTAATACGAATTACACGAATTAATATCAGATTATGATTGTTAAACTTATATTCAATTCAATTCTACACAGCATATTTTAATTGGAATGGGGAATGACAACTATTAAAAAGCTGTTTTATTATGAGATTTATGATTACATTTGTGTATTCGACTACCAATTCGTGTAATTCACATCAATTCGTGAAATTCGTATTAAAATTCGTGTAATTTGTTTTTAAATTCGTGTAATTTGTATTTAAGTGTAATTAGTATATATGTCAACAGCAATTAAATTCGAAAATATATCCAAGCAATACCGCCTGGGTCTGGTATCCACCCACACCATCAGCCATGACCTGAATAGGTGGTGGCAGACGTCTATCCGGGGCAAGGAAGATCCTTACCTAAAGATCGGTGAGGTGAACGACCGTGCCCACAAAGGAGTAAGCGACTACGTATGGGCATTGAAAGATATAAATTTCGAAGTGCAGCAGGGTGATGTATTGGGAATAATAGGAAAAAACGGTGCCGGTAAATCAACCCTGCTCAAGATCCTATCCAAAGTAACAGCACCCACCACCGGAATAATCAAAGCGCGTGGACGCATTGCCTCCTTGCTGGAAGTAGGTACAGGCTTCCATCCCGAAATGACCGGGCGCGAGAACATTTACATGAATGGTGCCATCATGGGTATGACCAAGGCCGAAATAAACCGCAAGTTTGATGAGATAGTTGATTTCTCCGGCGTAGAACGATATATAGATACTCCTGCCAAGCGTTACTCCAGCGGAATGACCGTACGCCTTGGTTTTGCCATTGCCGCTCACCTCGACCCGGAAATACTTGTTGTTGACGAAGTGCTGGCTGTAGGGGATGCTGAATTTCAGAAGAAAGCAATCGGAAAAATGCAGGATGTGAGTAGAGGGGAGGGGAGGACCGTGTTGTTTGTGAGTCATAATATGACTGCGGTTAAAAATTTATGTAAAAACGGCATTATATTAAAAAATGGCATTGTTGATTTTGCCGGTAAAATTGATAATGTTATTGATAAATATATACGAGAACAAGAAGTACGTTCAAAAATATCTATATACGATGTAAAGGATCGCGAAGGAAATGGAATTTTACGGTTTTCAAACCTTGAATTCTTTGATACAAATGGAGTTACCAGAGATACATTTGAGATTGGAGATGAAATATATATTAAAGTGTCTTTTGACATTCAAAAAAAAGTTTCTACCATTGATGCGTCCAGAATAGACATTGGCATTAATAATATACTCGATGAACGTGTTACCTGGTTAAGTACGTTTATGTATTTTGATAAAATAAGCACTGAAAAAAATTATATTGTATTTAAAATCAATCGTTTATTGTTGAACGAAGGATCTTATAATATAAATCTTTACTGCGAAATTAATTTGGAAGTTGCTGACTGGATTGCTAATGTTGCAAAACTAAATGTTGTATTTCACGATTTTTATAAAAATGGTAGGATTATTCCTGAGCGACAAGGGTGTTTAATAACAGATTTCACTATTGAATAATATATGCTTAGAAAAACAAAAAAAATTATCCTTAAGCAGTTAGGTATAAATCAGCTAATCGAGAATCAAATTTATATAAAAAAATCTTTGGATTCTCTTTCTCAAAAAGAAGATGAATTATTAAAAGCCTTTATTTTCAATAATACTATTGCTGATAGTATATGGTTAAAGCATAAAAGCTTTTCGCCAGGAGGTTGGGCTGTTGATTATTCATTTCTTTATACTTTATATAGAGTTTTAAATGATGTTAGTCCAAAATCTATTTTAGAGTTTGGATTAGGACAATCATCTAAATTAATCCATCAATATGCACATTTCTATGATGATGTAAATGCTTTAACTTGCGAGCATGATCCTGAATGGATTAGTTTCTTTAAGAATAGTATTAATGAAGATTATGATTTTGTAATTTGGAATGTTGAACTTGAAGAAATTTTGTATAAAGGCGAGAAAACATTGACTTATAAAGGTCTGAATTCTATTTTTAATGGAAAGAAATATGATTTAATAGTTGTGGATGCACCATTCGGATCACCTCGATATTCCCGTTCTCAGATTTTATATTTAGCTAAAAATAATTTGTCAGATAGTTTTTGTATTATTATTGATGATTTTGAAAGAGTAGGAGAGCAGGAAACGGCAAAAGAATTGACGTGTATATTAGATGAGAAGAACATTAGGTATTCAAGTGCTTTGTATAGAGGAAGTAAACAGCATTTTTTAATCTGTAGTGAAACATTGAAGTTTTTAACTTCAATGTAATTTATGTGTAAATTTCCATTATTTACAGTCCATATTAACTAATACAAAATAAAATGTTTTGATGAAGTCTTTGAAATTATTAGAAAATATATTTGTTGAAAAATTATCATTGTAGAATTAATTTCTTATGAACCCCTTAATATCAATAATAATTCCATCTTACAATAGAGCAAATTTAATATCAGATACTTTGGATTCTCTTATAAATCAAATCTATCAAAATTGGGAGTGCATAATTGTTGATGATGGATCTACTGATGATACTTTGATAGTAGTAGAATCATATTGCATGAAGGATATACGATTTAAGCTTTTGAATAGGGAACGAGAACCAAAGGGTGCTCCTACTTGTCGCAATATTGGACTTGCTAATGCTAATGGAGAATTTTTAATATTTTTAGATTCGGACGATATACTTTTTTCTCATGCACTAAAGGAAAGAACTATGTTTATTTTAAAACATTCAGAACTTGACTTTTGTGTCGCAGATGGCATTTATGGCCTATATCCTGTAAGTGTTGAGAATGATTACAGAGTAATTTCGACCTTTAAATCAAAAAATGTATTACCTCAATTTTTCAATTTTACAATTCCATGGAATACCTTGAATCCTATGTATCGAAGAAATACTTTGGTAAATAGAAAGATCACATGGTCTGAAAATATTAAAGTATATCAAGATATTGATTTTCATGTGAAATGTTTTTTGTCAGGTTTAAAGTTTGATTATTGCAATCATGAACCTGATTCTCTTTGGAGAGAACACGATCAAGGGAATATAGGAGGCAATGAGTTGAATAACAATTTCAATATAATAAAAAAGAAAATGATAATTTTAAAAATATTTTATAATTATCCTAATATCAGTGAAGTTGATATTTTACCTATATATGCATATTTTCTCCAATTATATCTTTATTCAAACATTTCGTTAAAATTATCTAATGATTTTTTTTTATATCTATACAGAAATCGATTGAAAAGAATTTTTTTAAAGACCTTATTTTTCATTTACAAATGGTTAAACAAAAATGGAATTAAGAAATTTAAAGGCTTAGTTTATTTAATTCTGGTCAAATTGAAACAAGAGAAATATATGATAATTCAAAAAAACGAACACTTTCTGATTGAGAGGTACTTTCCTCAAAATGTTTAATTTTAAATATCTTGACTCTTCTTCATTCCTGATAGTTAAAATAATATTAAATAATTTGGGAAAAACAATTGGATGATTTATAGGAGAAAAAGTTAAAAACGTAATATATACTATTATTTAATTGTTTTTACTGAAGAATTATTATGAATATAATTTTAATATTCAATGGGTTAGGCAATCAAATGTCTCAATATGCATTTTATTTAGCTAAAAAGCAGTATGATTCACAAGTGAAATATTTGTATTTTCCAGATAAAAATGTTAATCAACATAATAATTTTGAATTAGAGGATGTCTTCAGTATAAATGAGTCAAGAGGACATATTAATAGTTTATTAAATTATGTGTATGGGTTGTTTGATTATGCAGAATCTCATAAAGGAAGAAAGGGAAAGTTATTAAAAACGATATTAAAATATTTAGGAGTGAATTTAATAGTGGAAAATTCAAATTATGATTATGATTCGTCTTATTTATTGAATAAAACTATTGGAACTTTTTTTTATTATGGAGGTTGGCACAGTGAAAAATATTTTAGTAACATTAAAACTCAGATTAATGATAGTTTTAAATTTAATGTTAATTTACTGGATGTTATGAATCTTGAGATATTAAAAGAAGTTTGTGAAAGAACAAGTGTTTCTATTCATATACGAAGATGTGATTATTTACAAACTCCATTTAAAGATGTATCTACAATTGAGTATTATAAAAAAGCAATAAATTATATAGAGGAAAGGATTGAAAAACCATTTTATTTTATTTTTTCGGATGATATTGTTTGGGTTAAGCAAAATTTTGATATACCAAATTCTATGATAGTAGATAATAATAAAGCAAAAGATTCATGGAAAGATATGTATCTTATCAGTAAATGTAAGCATAATATTAATGCAAACAGTACATTTAGTTGGTGGGGAGCATGGTTAAATGATAATACTGAAAAGATTGTCATAACTCCTAGAAAATTTTCTCTTTTATATGAATCTAATGACATTTATCCAGAATCATGGGTGAAAATTGATTAAAAATAAATTATGAAAGTCAGTGTAATTCTAATAACTTACAATCACGAAAAATATATTCGAGAAGCAATTGAAAGTGTGTTAATGCAACACATTAATTATGATGTAGAAGTGATTGTGGCAGATGATTGTTCAACAGACGAAACATTGGACATTATTAAATTATACGAATCTAAAACTTTGTTTGCATTTCGTTATTTTCAACAACAAGAAAATATTGGCTTAGTTAAGAATTATCAACGTGCTTTTGCTGCTGCAAGTTCGGAATATGTTGCAGTATTGGAAGGTGATGATTATTGGACTGATCCTTACCGTTTACAGAAACATATTGATTTCTTGGATACCCATTTTGAATGTGTTATGACTTATAATCGCAACGTGTCCTATTTACAAGAAAGTAAGATGTTTCAGGTAGATAATGAAAATTTAAATACAAATAACAAATATATCACAGTTAAGAATTTAGCTTCTGGTAATTGTATTGGAAACTTTTCAACTTGTGTATACAGAAAAACGGTTTTAGATAAAATAGATCCAACAATATTCAATATGAATATAGCAGATTGGATGGTGAATTTGGCTGTTGCTCAGTATGGATTAATTTGTCAACTTGGAGAGATTATGTCTGTTTATAGGGTTCATAATAATGGCGAATGGTCAAAAATGAACAGGCTAATGAGACTTAAAATGGAATATGATTGTGCAGAATCATATAACAAGTATTTTGAATTGAAATATAACGTTGAATTTCTATCTTTACAAAGTTATATACAATCAGAAATTGAAAAGATAGAAAATAAAAAACGTTTCAATTGGAGATCTATTAAACGCTATTGTCCTCCAATTGCAATAATGATTATAAAATTATTTATACCGGGATGCAAAAAATAATTACAGTCACTTCTCCCTGTTTACCTCCCTTAGAAGAATTTACTTTCTATTTAGAAGGCATCTGGGAAAGGAAATGGTTAACCAACAATGGACCTCTTCATGAAAAATTGGAAAAAGAGTTGGCTGATTATTTGGGAGTAAAGTATTTATCTTTGTTTTCGAATGGAACGTTAGCCTTAATCTCTGCTTTACAAGCTTTAAAGATTGAAGGTGAAGTTATAACTACACCTTTCAGTTTTGTGGCTACAACTCATTCTCTAT
>Ga0302209_10000334_pt1 | contig 22548 bp, 24 predicted proteins | sample II_Fen_E3_1_FD_194574 | JGI IMG/M metagenome (GOLD analysis project Ga0302209, IMG submission 194574) | Peat permafrost microbial communities from Stordalen Mire near Abisko, Sweden - II_Fen_E3_1 | ecosystem: Environmental > Terrestrial > Soil > Wetlands > Permafrost | place: Sweden: Abisko...
TATAAGTAAAATACGATTCTATTCAATGCTATCGATAAGAAAAATAGAAATAATAGTACCAGATATTGACTAAAGTATTTATAATAAAGTAGCTGTAGTAAGCTACTTTATTTTTTCTACGTTCCTGATGAAGATTAGGATATATATGATTAACAATATATTAAAGAAAAAATACTCAGAAAGGGATGATTAAAATGGTATCTATTGGAGATATAAGAAAAAGACAAATGTGTTTAAATATTAAAAACACATCAAGAGATTCTTCAGTTGATTTATTAATAGAAAATTGTAATAAAACAAAATCAGTTGATGTTATAGAATCATATTTTAAGAATTGGCCATATAGTAGGAAAGAGAATTGTTATGAATTTACAGAAGCTGTAAATATATTAGAAAGCTTTAGTAAGAGAGTTAATAATGCGTCTATAACAAATAAAGCAATTAATTTATTTTCGGAGATGGTTTTAACTAAAACTGTAAATATGAAGACTGCTAAAAAAGTATTGGAATCAGTAAGTATTGATTCATCTTCTTTATTAGAAGAATGCAATAAATATATTGTATGTGATAGAATACTTTCTAATCATGATAAATTAGTTAAAAAAGGAATTAATGATTTAATGTCAAATACTGGATTACTATCTGAAAGTAAGATAGATGATTACGTTACAGTAGTATGCGAATTTATAGATAATATTGATATGAAATTTCCAACAAAATATAATGTTGCATTAGAGAATACACTATATCTATTAGATAAACGTGGAGTTAAATATAATAGAAAAAGTGTATTAGAAAGTATCAATGATTATTTTTTTATTAATTTAGATGAAGAAAAATCAAGTGCTATGACTATAGTTTTAAAAGAAAGTGCAACATATTCAGATGAGGACAAGAAATCTATTATTATTGAATCAGCATATACAGATTTAGAAAAAGAAGATGAAGAACTAGGAATAGATTTAGATTTGAATGATGATGGAGAATTAGAATTCTCTACAGAGTCTGTTGCTGATGAAGTAAAAAATATATTAACTCAATTAAAAGCATTACCTAAGAAAACTCCAGAAGCTTTAAAAGAATTTATTAAGAAACTATATACAAAATCAGCTGATAATATAATAGAGGAAACTCCTAACTTTTTAACTTGGATGAGAAAGTTTTTAATTTTTGGTACTATTGCTATATCGCCATATCTCACAGTAATATCTTTCTTTGCAGATTTAGCAATGCAGGCTAAATTACAGAGATCCGAAACTGAAAAGATTGTAAAATCATATAAGAAAGAAAAAGAAAAATCAGAATCTAAGATGGCTAATTGTACTAATGAAAAAGAAAAAGAGAAACTAAAACAATATATAAAAGAACTAGATAAAGATATAGATAAATTAGAAGAGTATCAAGATACACTATTTAGTGAAAAAGAAATAGAGCAGAGAAATGATGAAGAAATGAATGAATCAGGTGAACTTGATATTCAAAATGCTATTACTCTAAAAGAATATATCACTATCTATCATCCTAAAGTTACAGCTCAAATGTATACATTAAGATCACAATTAGATGAATTCTTAAAATCAAAATATAAGAAGATATATGAGGCACAATGTGTATTATTAAATTCAATAGAAGAACTTAAGAGTTTTGAACATGCTAATATAGATTCAATATTATCTTATATTGGTTCTGATAATAAAGTATATGTAGATATAGCTAAGTTCTTAGGATTAAGATATAATGAATTAAATGATACAGATATTAATCAAGAAGATGTATTAAGTGATATATGCGATACACTTCAATTAGATGTGGATTTCGATTTCTGTGTAATGTATGATGGAGAAGAAGATATGTATAATATATACCTATCATATAATAAACCAATTTTACTAGCAGATGATAGTGATACAGAAATAGAAGAGCAAGTTCATATTAGTATATTAAAAGCATGTGCAATTATTAATATACTATCAGAACAATCATCAAAGATATCAGAAAAAGATGTAGACTACCTTCTAGATTTTATAGATGATAATATAGATATATTTGATATGGAAACAGTTAGTTGTATTGGTCAGTTTAGTGTTGTGGCTTCAGATATAATAAGTCCAAAAGTTATAGCTAATTTCTTTGAAGAAAGTGCTAATCTTATAAGAGAAAAAGAATCAGGTAATAATAAATATGTAAAACTAGCAAAGATTCAAGAAGGAATTAATGGAATGAAAATCTCCAAACCTAGAAGTACAAAATATCTTGGCATATATGATACCTATACTGATAATAAATTATTGCAAGAATCTATGGAGTTACTTGATCAATTAACTATTAATGAAACATCAGTAGTTAATATTATGAAAATGGCTCAAGCCAAATTAAAAGATAATATGCAAAAGTTATCAGATAAAGATAAATCTGTATCAAGACAATTAGATTTTGCTGTTGATCAAATGGTACAGAAAATGCAAAGGTCTGTTACCAATGATAATAGAGAAGCTGTTATTAAAGGATCTTTAATACCTTCTGCTTCTAAAGCATTAAAGATTGCACTTGTTAGTGGAGCAGCATTTGCTGTAGCTCCAGCAATAGCAATAATAGGAGTACTAGGTGGTATAGCTGCATCTAAACATGCAACAGATAAAGAAAGGCAATATATCCTAGATGAAATAGATGTTGAAAGCAAAGTTGTAGAAAAGAAAATTCAACTAGCTGATAGATCAGATGATATGGCATCTATGGAAGAACTATTAAAAATACAACAGAAATTAAGAAGAGAAAAATCTAGAATACAATATAAGAAAAAAGATTACGTCCCTGGAAGAAAAGAATAATTAAATATTAATATTGTACTGATAAATTTAGGTTTATCAGTACAATAAAAGGAGGAAATATTATGGGAATATATTCTAGTAAAGTAATTTTAGAAGTAAAGAAAACTGTTAAAGGAAAAACTGAAGATTTAGATAAAGATCCAGAAGATGAGCATAAAGACGATACTACCCCTGCAACAGATTATAATATAGATGATACTGGTACTTCTAAAGATGATGATGAACCTGAAAAAGATCCAGACACTTCCGATGAAGATAATAAAGATAATACCGATACTGATACCAATGATGATACAAATGACGAACATAAGAGTGATAGTACTTCTGCAACCGACTATAATGCAGATAGTGATACTAATAATGATAATACTGAAGATAATAATGATAATACTTCAGAAGATAATGATTATGATATACCTAATGATACAGACGAAAAAACAGATGATACTTCAGATAATGCTGAAGGTGATAATGATCAATCAACAGATGCTAATGATTCTTCTACTGATTATTCAGTAGGTAATTCTGGAGAAGATAGTCAATCAGCAACTACATCTGGAGACGGTACTGAACAAGACACAGATACTGCTGGACAAGAAGATCCAGGCGATGGGTCTGAAGATAATTTACAGGGAGGTGAAGGTGACACATCAGATTTACAAGGTTTAGAAACATCATTATTTAAAGATTTATCACAAGAGCAAATTAATATTAAAACTATGGAATTAAAAAATCAGTATTTAGAAATTTATAATGCTATTATAAATATTATAAATAGATTAAATAGGGTTGCTAAGACCAGTGATAATATTAAGATTCTAGAATTTGTAATAAAGAAATTATTAGAGCTTAAAGATATATTATATTTCTATATGGTAAATACATTTGATACTAAAACCTATATAGAGAACTCGATAAACTATGAAGAATATTTAGCAACGTTAAATACTATGAACAAAATACTAGCTGAATTAAAATCACAGGATGGTAAGGAAAAGTCATAATAATTGCCATTTTGGTATATTATAGAATAAACTTACAGTTGTTTATTTATAACAATATAATAAATTGATAATACAATATTAATACAAATATTAACCAAATTTAAATTGGAAAGGAGATAATATTATGCCAATAGTAGGAACCAGAAAAGTTTCAGACCTAGGTAGAGGATATGTAAATGATCCTATCAATACCTATGCTGCTTCTTTTAGAGATTTAGCCAAAGATATTTTAAATGAATCAGGTACTGATTTATTTACAGAGCCTTCAAAAGCTTTGCTATTACAAGGATCAAATGAAACAATGAGGAACTTCTTCGTTGAGAATTCTGCAGATCCAAAGAGTATGACTACATCAGAATATGAAGATCATATTCAAATGATGAATGAACAGTATTTAAATGATAGAGAGGCAATATTAGAGTATTCACCAGTTGGAGGATTTAACCCAGTAATAGGTATGTCTTTCCCAATTCATAAAAATATTCTAATGAACAATATCTTCGATAAAGGAGCTATTCAAAAAGTAGTAGCATCTTCACCTAAATTTACCATTTCAATGGAGACAAGATTACTTATCACTCCAGATGGTAGAGAAATAGATATGTTTAAAAACCAGGATCAAATGACAGCAGCTATGGATGCAACAGTACCAGTTAAGGAAATTACAGTTCCACTTCCAGAATTAGGTACTACTGATATGCTTGCTGCAATTGGAGCCGCTTCTACAGACAATTTATCTATAGAAACAAGAGTATCTTATGTAAAGATAGTTGATTCATATGAAATTGGAGACACTCTTCCTGATAAAACTGTTGCTACAGCAGCAACAACACTTGATAGATGGATTCCAACAAATCATCTTAAATTTGCACCAAATTATGGTGGATTAGAAAGAGTTTTTGTTGAATCAGTTTCATATACAGATGTAAAAGGAATTGTTCAAGAAGATGTAATTTCTGGAGTTATGAATAAGAATAAGATTCAAATATCCTCATTAAAAGGTCTTGTTAAAGCTGTAAAGATTTCAGCTAGAAAAGATGCTTCTAGTGCTATGCTTCAAACTTGTAGCGTATCATGGAAAGTTAAGACTGACATAGTTGAGATACCTAGTGCTATTCCAATAAATACACCAATATCTCCTGATGAAGTTAAAGATATCGGTGCTTTGTATCAGGTAAATCAATTATCAAAAATTATGAGTTTATTTAAAACAGTTCTTGAGAACTATAAAGATGATAAAATCAGACAGAGCTTGGATACTTCATTTGAAACAATGGACCCAACTCAAAGGATTCAATCAAACTTTGACTTTGCTCCAAGATCTGGATACGCTTTGGACCATGTTGAATGGAGACATAAGACATTCTTCGATTATCTTGATACTCATGTAACTAAGTTACTTCAGGTATTGAATGATCCTAATATGACAGTAACTGTATTTGGTAGACCTGATCTTATCAGAAAGATTACCCCAACTGAATATACTTACCAATCCCCAAGTGCTATCGGACCTGTTGAACTTGACTTTGTAAAGACAGTTACAACTTCCGATAAGAGAGTATATCAATTTATTTCATCTCAGAAAATGAAGGGTTCAGATAATCTTATTATAGTTCTAAATCCAAGAAACACTGATAGAATTATCTATAGGATTTATGATTACCAGATGTATGTAAGTAATGAAATAAGAAATGCTCAAAACTATGCTCTTCCTGCAATCCATGCTTTTGAAAGATGGAAGTTTGTAGAATATCAGCCAGTACAGGGTCGTATGAATATACTAAACCCTACTGGATTAATAGAAGTATAATTTTAATAACTAGTCTACAGTCTCTTGACTGTAGACTGTTATTTTTAAAAAAGGAGGTTATTTAAGTGAACACTATAGATTATGATTTCGGTTCTACATTAGAAGAAGTTATGTTTGCTATAAAAACAAATCCAGTATCTTCTGAATTAAAAAAGCTTAAGTATGAATTAAATAAGTTTTTTAAAGATTCTGAATGTAGAGAGATAATATACACAGAAAATGTTGATAAGTTGTTTTTTGGTATGTGTGTTATTCCTATGGTAACAGGTGATGATGCAATGAAAATACTAACTTCTAATGATAAGATAAGAATACAATCATATTATCTAGAATTGGACTCTAAATTATTTTCAATTGGATTTACTTCTAGGGAGTTAGTTGCTATATTATTACATGAGATAGGTCATGTGGTAAATACATCAGAACCAGTTGAAGATGTAAGAAGATCTATTGATATATATCTGGATAAAAATGATACAACAATTAAATTATCAGATGCTGCTCAATATAAAGATATATTAGCATTTGCAGTAAAAGATAGTATTAGAAAGTTTACATCATTATTTTTAATGAATGATGATGAAATAATAGCAGATGAGTTCGCAGTAAGATGTGGATATGCTGCAGATTTAGAATCAGCATATGATAGAGTTCTTAAAAATATTGGAAGAGTTAATAGAGATGTAGATAATAAACTTATGGCTCTACAATGGACATTAAGATTATATACTGATGTAAAGTTTAAAAGAATTGGATCTATTCATGTATTACAGAGGGCGAAGAAGATTACTGCCTCCGAATTAATGAATAGAGAAATGAGTATTGTAATTAGAGCATTAAATCAAATTGATGATGATACTTTAATACAAGAATCATTAGATATATTGAAGCGTTCAAGCGACATCTATAAGAATTTCAAATATAAAGGCATGAGATCTTTAGAAGATGATTTATATGAGATTCAAATAAGAGTAAAAAATGTAGATGTTGAAGATGAAGCTTTATCTGTATTAAGAGAGATAAATTCACGATTAGCTATCATAGATGATTATGTAACATCTGAAAAATTGGATGAAGCTGATATGAATAGATGGTGGCAGTTAAAGAATAAGTATTTATTATTAAGAGATGAGTTATCTAAGAAGACAACTTATGACTCAAAATATTATGGTTTATTTGTTCAAACCCCTACTGTTAAAAGTAGATCGGCTATGATGTAATTACAAAAGTTATTTTAATCATATATTATATTAATGAATAAATCTGTAGTAGAATTATCTACTACAGATTTTATATGTTAAATTAGGAGATGATTATTATAGATAAAAATATTAATGATATAGTCGACTTTGTATCTAATCATTTAGATTCAATTGTATTTGCTGATGATTTAGTATTGGTACAATTAAAAGATAATAGTGGGTTTATTATATGTAAAAGTAGTACAAAAACTATTTGTACAATAATGTCTAATAAAGAATATAATGAATTAATTAATTTAGTAAAATATCCATTAGAAATATCTATGATTATAATGAGTGAAGAATCAATACATAATACTATGAAACATTGTTTAGAAGGTGATATATATGATTAAAATAATAAAAGGAAACTTATTAGAAGCTGAGGAGAATATAATAGGTCATCAGGTCAATTGTTTTACTCTTGGTAGTGGAATAGCAAAGCAAATAATAGATAAATATCCAGAGGTTTTATTTCAATTTAAAAAAGAAGTAAAAAATAACAATATAAATATGCTTGGAAGATGCCAATTTATAGAGATTGGTAAAGATAAGTATATAGCAAATGTATTTGCTCAATATAGATATGGATTAGATAAGCAGTATACTAGATATGATTGTTTATTACGATCTTTAAGTGAATTAAAAACAGAAGCTCAGTTTTATAATTATACAATAGCATTACCATATTATATAGGTTCTGGAAGAGGAGGAGGTGATACTGATGAAATACATCAAATCATATCACAAGTATTCTGGGACTATAATGTCTCATTGTACCGTTTGAAGTAATAAAATATTATATGTATAACTATAATATAAATTAAATATATTTAGGAGGATTAAGATTATGGCTTTAGGAAATTATAATAATAATAGTAATGAGAAGAAAAATTATTCACCAACGGTATATTCATCGTATGGTATGGGTAATCCAGAATCGACTGTAGATGCAAGTTTATTTTCAGCATCGTTTTGGAACAATATGATAAAGTTATCAATATCACCAAGAAAAAAAACAGATGATACTACTGTTAAATACGATACTGATAATGCTATAGCAATTTACTTAGCACATACAAAAGCTAATATATTTTATCAAGAAATTTGCAAATTCCAAGAAAATCCAGATTTGTATGAGAATCAAGGAGTTGCATCTGGAGAAGGCTTAATATCAATTTCTAATGGAAAAGAATATGGAATTAATTGCCCATGTATTATAATTAGAAAGATTGATGGAGAAACTGGAGCTTGTAAAAGTTCTTATGCATATCAGATAAAACAAGATTATCATTATGGTATAAGAAACTTTGATCAGAAAACAAATGACTTTGATAAAGTGTTTTATAATAGTATAGAAATTGAAGAATTAAAAATATTATTGAAAACTTATTATGAATCAATGTCAGGAGCTGCTGCATACTCAGTTATAGATAATTTGAAGTATGATTTCTCAAGAGTTAATACTAAACTGGAACTCATTGGAGATAAAGTTGGAGTTGATTTTACTAGAAAAGGTGGAAATGCTGGTAATGGTAAATCATCATCTTCAATATTCAATACTAAAGAACCAAGAAACTTCTCATCATCTACATTGAATGATATAGAAGATCAGATAAACTAATTTAATAGTAGATCAGATATGATTATACATATCTGATTTATTTTTTTTTATTATAATAGGAAGTGAGGCTAAATGACTGAAGACAAACTTAATATAGCTAATGATTTAGATAAAAAAATAAAAGATTTGCAGTTGTTTATAAATAAAGCTGAAAATAATTGGACTGGAAAGTTAATACAAAAATCGACATATTGTATATTTAAAGTAGAGGCTTATGATTCGTCTATGGAAGCAGAATATTATTTAACCACAGATGAAAAGAATAAAATGATACAGGTTTTAAAAGATCGTTTAAGAGAATTAAAATTACAATTAGAAAGTTTGTAATTTATTTTTTTGTTTGAAAGGATGGTTATATATGGAATATGGAAATAATATTTTAATTCCATTTGATATGATATATGATATTGATATTGGAATTTTTAAATTAATGAAAAGTAGTTATAAGAATCCAATATATATACATGCAATGATGTTGTGCATATCTAATAATAATTTTAAATATTTTATAATAAATTCTAAAACTTATGATCCATTAAATATATTACTAAGAGATGATTGCAAAGGTGAATCTATTGATATATTAAATGATTTAATAGAAGAGGATTATGAAAGAATAGTAGAATTATCTGAACCTACAGATATCTTAGGATTGTTATCAGTATATTTAAAGAGTTCATTAGTTAAGATCACTATTCTATGTACTACTGAAGAAGAAAGTAATAAAATAAAAAATACTAAGTTATTAGAGAATGCTAAAGTCATTATACAAAAAGATTATTCAAAAATAAATATGGATGAATATGATTCTTTATTTATTAAGAAATATACTGAAGTTTTAAGATTCAAAAAGTTACAAGGAAAATCTATATTCATTGGGAATTATAAATTTAATCAAGATGAAGAAAATACAACTAAATCTATTTATCCGCTAAAAGATATATCAATGCTAGTAGGAGACACTAATAGATTATATTTTATAGACTTATACACAACTGATGATACATATCCTATATATGGATAATATTATAAATAAATTTTAATTGGAGAGTGTTATAAATGATAATATCAAACGTAGTAGCAAAAACAAAACTAAGACAAGTCCAATCTGAAACTTTAAGATTGATAAAAGAATATTTAATTACATCTTTTGGGCCAATGGCTTCTAATTCTATAATTGTTAAAGCTACAGGTAATGCAGATGTAGTAACCCACTATTCTAAAGATGGACATACTATACTAAAAAGTATATTATTTAATGGTATAGTTGAACGAGCTGTTAGAGGAGATTTAGAAGATTTGACTAGATATATAGTTAAAGAAGTTGGAGATGGAACAACATCTGCTATTGTATTATCATCATTAATATTTGATGAATTAATAAAAATGGAAACATCTGATTCACCATATGAAATTGTAAGAAATTTTAAAGAATGTACTGAACAAATTAAAAAAAATATTAAAAAAGAAGCACAAGTATTCGATATTGAAGCAGCATATAAAATAGCATTAATATCTACAAATGGAAATGAAACAGTTGCTGCTAATATTAAAAATATATATAAAGAATATGGTAATGATGTATTTATTGATGTATCAACTTCTACCACAGATAAGACATATTTAAAATCATATGATGGTATGACATTAGAAAATGGATATAGTGATACAGCATTCATAAACAATTCTAAAAAAGGTGTAGCATCATTAAGAAATCCAAGAATATATGCATTTGAAGATCCTATTGATACTCCAGAAATGATAGCATTATTTAATTCTATTATAGAGCAGAATATTGTGACTCCATATGGTTCTACAGATGTAGAAGGTGCAGGGCCAATTCCTACAGTTATATTAGCACCTATGATATCTAAAGATTTAACTTCTTATATGGATCAATTAGTTCAATTTATGTATAGATTTAAAGATGAAAATACAAGACCACCATTTTTATTAATATCAAACATCTATCAAAAAGAGCAATTTGTTGATGTTTGTAGATTATGCGGATGTAAAATGATAAAGAAATATATAAATCCAGATCAACAAGCTATTGATGTTGAAAAAGGATTAGCTCCTACATTAGATACTATTGTTGATTTTTATGGACAAGCTGATGTTGTTGAGTCTGATGTTGTTAAAACTAAATTTATAAATCCAATGTTAATGCATGATAAGAGTAGTGGAGAATTATCTCAAACATTTACTACATTGGTAAGTTTTTTAGAAAGTGAATTAAAGAAATCTCATGAAGAAGGACAAGATAATAAAGTAATAGGAACTTTGAAAAGAAGAATACATTCTTTAAAAGCTAATATGGTAGAATATCTTGTTGGTGGAGTTTCTACAACAGATAGAGATAGTGTTAGAGATTTAGTTGAAGATGCAGTATTAAATTGCAGATCAGCTGCTAAAAATGGTGTTGGTAGAGGTGCAAATTTTGAAGGATTAATTGCAACACAATATCTAAAAGATCAATATTATGATGATAAAATATATGATTTAATATTTAATTCTTATGAAGAATTAGTTCGTATTTTATATAGAACTAAATATAGTGAAAAAGATACTGAAGTTAAATTAGCAACTGGTCTTAGAAATGGAATACCAATAAATTTAAGAACAGACATGTTTGAAAAAGATGTATTATGCTCAATAGATACAGATATAGTTATACTGGAAACCATATCTAAAATAATAACTTTAATGTTTACATCTAATCAGTTTATTTGCCCAAGTCCAGCAGATAACCAATATCTATAAATAAATTATAAGTTATAAGGAAAGCAGCTTTTGCTTTCCTTATATTTTATTTATAAATACATAAAAGTATATTTTAATTTAACTAATAACTATTCAATAATGAATTCCTAGGGGGTTTTAGTATGGAAATTACATTAGATCAATACATTGTTAATCCAATGGGTATCAAGAACTCTGTTTATTCAAATAAAGAAATGTATAGACAGTTATATGTAGAAAAACTTGATAAAATATTAGTTAGAGAGGTTGGTAACGTAAAGTATTCCCTATTCTATGATAAAGATGGATCTTATTATATATTAATGAAAATTCCGTCAGAAGTATTAAAAGATTTTTATTATGACACAGTTATAATGTTTTATACTAATGATGAGACAATAAGATTACAAAGAACATTAAAAAATTATTTTGTTAAATTCTATTCAAATGATCCATCATTTGTATATACCTTTGCACATGCTATGCTAAAGAATGATTTATTTATAAGAGATTTAGTACCTAGGATGTCCAAAGAAGCAGTCCAAAAAGTAGCAGCTCAAAAAAATCCAAAGAGTGAAGTAGGATACGTTAAATCATTATATTTTGAATATCTTTTAATAACTAATTATAATCTTTTGCAAAAAATTAAATTTGAATCAGAAGGTAAACCTTATGATAAGAAATCATTTTTAGCATTAATTACTCATGCTGATATTAAAGTACAAGATAGACAAGTTAAAGGTGAAGAGCTAGGAAAACAGAAAAGACTAGAAAAAGAAAAAGCTAAAAGAGATAAAATTCATAATGATAATTTTAATAGAACTGTTAGTCATCGTATTAACGGCCCTAATACTAATAATGACTTAATGATAAAGAAAACAAGAACAACATCTATAATTGGTAGATCAACTATTGATCATAATATATCAATAAAGAAAACAAAAATAACGTCTAAGATAAAGAATAAATAATCATATATTATATAAATGTATAAAATATTCTTTATGGGAAGAAGGGGTTACACACTATGAAAATTATTAAGTTTGTAGAAAGGGAATTCGTTACTGTAGATGATTGGGTTCCTGAGCCAGAGGATAAGATTTTTAGACACACTAAAGATTTTGTTATTTTACCAGTATCTAAGTATTATAATATAGATAATGATGCATTAGATTATTTTAATATTTCTAAGAAAAGATGTTATAATGAGTATAAGATGAGAGAGCATATAACCCATTATATAAATTATTTTCTAAAATTTTATGATACTCAACAAGAACTATTCTATATATATTCTAATTTAAAGTATTTAATAAGTTTAGATGAGTATGATAAGAAAGCATTCTTTTATGATTTAGACAAATATGTATTCTCATTGTCTATGAAAATAAAGATAAATCAAATGAATAGAGATAATTATTCTCTATCTCTTAAATATAAAAATAAGAAAGATCCATGTCTACAGTATACAAACAAACATGGATATATAATGATGGAAATGAGTTTGATGATGAATTTAATAATTCCATTGCTTACTCATTTTATATATACTAAAAAAATTAATGATTCTAATAAATTTTTATTAGAAGCGTTTGATTTAATTATAAGCAAATTTGGAATGGACTTATACAGTAAACTATATGAAACATCACTTACTAATATAAATAAGAATAAAGATAAAAATCCAATATGGAATAAACAAGATATCAGAGGTATAAATACAACCACACATGCAATTGATTCTGTAGAAAATATTATTTTACAAATAATGCCAAAATATGAATATTGCCAAAATATAATAGTATTTAATTATCAGGCAATAAAAAATAATATAGGATATAGAGTTACTACAAGTGGTTATGAATTTACATTTATTCCATTGTCATCATCTAAGAGGGATGAGGATATGAATAGTGAATTTGATAAATTTGAATCCTATTTAACTAAGGCGGATTTTAAGTAGTCCCATTAATGTAGTAACACATTAATGAAAACTCTTTGAATTGCTGGAATACTCTAATAGCTTAATTAACTACAACGTGATCTGTAAAGATGAGCGTGAATGTGATCGAAAGATAGAAAAAATAATTAAGATGAGGTATGATGATAGTAAATCTAACCCTTGATAACAATGAGTAACCGTAGCAGCGAAGTATATTTAATAATACATCCATATAGTAAATTTAATATCTAAAAGGAATAAAAATATGATAGCAATAAAAAATAGAGCTAGATTTACTGCTATATCTAAAGATTATAATTTTTAATATTATTAAATATAAACGTTCAACGACTATCGAAAACTAATATACTAGTAAAGTCTAGTTAAAAATAAGGTATAGAAATATACACGAAGTGAGTAGAGTACAGCCCAAGTGGGTAGATGCATTTTAGCCAATATAAGACATCTTTAAATGGAAGTGAAGAGTATCCTACTTATATATTAAATATAAGGGATAATGATATAGTCTAGTCTTCTAGGGAAATCCTAGAGAAGTTCATAAGAGAACTGCATTAGAGTTGCGATCTAGTGTGAATATTCGGAAAGTCTGTATTTACAAAATAAAGTAAATTGTCAAGAAACAATGAATAAGATAACTAATCATTTTGGCCCATTTGATCAAAAAGAAATAGATTTCTATATGGGACAATTAACACAAGATGGAAAAACAATAATAAATGATTTCCAAAAGAATTTAATATTTAATCTATTCTATAAATATTTTGGAGACTCTGTTAGTATAAAAGCTATTAATAAAGAAGACTATGTTAAATTAATGATAACAGCTAAAAGAATTTTATCATCTAATAATATGGTAATATTACCCTATATAGTCAGCGGTAGAGTTAATAGACTTCCACAAAGAAAAAATATAAATAAAAAAGAATTAAATAAAATACAGAGTTCGCCATATTTTGATTACATTACTAAGAAATATAACAATCCTAAGATAGAGAAGTATATATTCTCTGTGATAGCAACGATATTGGTATCTGATTTTCAAATAATTGATTATTATGATAAAGAACTTAATGGTAAGCATATAGAAATGATACCAGATATAGTATGTGAAGAAATTCTTATGTATATAATGAGTATATAGCCTTATTGCGAGAGTATAGGTATTTATTAATTTAATTACTCATCCAGATAGGACAACCTATCTGGATATTTTTTATTAAGAAAGGATGATAGTGATTATATGAAAAAATTAATAATAGCAATACTATTATTAATACTAGTATTTTTTGGAGGTTATGAAGGATACTTTATTTATAGTAGATATCAAGAAAATAATTGTAGTATTAAGATTGAAACAGTTTCTGCACAAATAATTAATAGACAGCAACCTGATAAAGTTACTATAGAATATAAGGATACTATAGTTATAATTAATAATAAAGAACTATATAATCAAGACATTCATCTAATGGTAAAAATGAAATTAAAAACATATACTCAACCTAACAAAGAAGTATATAAAAAAGAACTATCTATAAATTAATTATAAGAAAGGATGATAGAAAAATGCATATGCTAAGTAATGAGGGAATTATAAAGATTGAGAAAAAATCATTTATTAAAAGATTATTTTGTAAACACCTTGATATTATTACTGGAGAAAGTTGTAGTTCAATGGGACTTATGCGTATCTCTGGACAAGATATTATTACAGCTTGTAAAAAATGTGGAACGATTATAAATCGTCAATCTACAAATTATTAGATAGGAGGATATATTAAATGGATATAGTAATAAAATTTAATGATAAAAAAATAGGGGTTAAAGATGTAATACAAGTTAAACCTGAGGAAATAGAAGAGTTATTAACTAAAATAATAGATGAGTTGGTAACTGAATATACAAAAGGCGATTACGAAATACATGATTTATTAAATTCAATATGTATTAATGATCTATCTATATCTGATGTAACTACTATTTATGCTAGATTATATCATATAATAGAAAGTGATACAATTTTAAGAAAATATTGTGAAGGAGGATATGTAAACGTAGCTACTAATACTATATATCCTAGATAAAGAAAAGAAGGTGCCTGAGTGGATATCTCTAGTAGATTAAAAGAAGTATTATTACAGATTCCTTCAGCTAGATTAGCAGCTGGAGGACATGAAGTTATTATGATTTGTCCATATTGTGGCGGATCTAAAACAGATAAAAATGCAAGAAAGTTTTATGTAAGTTTACCAACAGATGATACTCCAAGCCTATTTCATTGTTATTATGTTAACTGCCTTGTTGGGGGAGTTACGACTAAAGATAAATTATTAGAATGGGGTGTATATGATCAAGAAACTGCAATAGAATTAACTAAATATAATAAGTATTCACTATCTTTAGATAAAAATAAAAAATTTAAAGATAGTGAAGTATATAAATTAGATAATAGATTTGTTTCAGATAATCAATTATCGCAGACTAAATTAAAATATATAAATAATAGATTGGGAATAAATCTATCTTATAATGATTTATTAGATAAGAAGATTGTATTAAACTTAAGAGATTTATTAGATTCTAATAATATATCAGAATATACAAGAGATGTTAGAATTGTAAATGAGTTAGATCAATCTTTTATTGGATTTATATCTCAAGATAATGCGTTTGTAAATCTAAAGAATTTAAGACCTGGTAAAGTATATAAGTCAATAGATACAAGATTTGTTAATTATAATATATTTGGTAAGATAGATAACACACAAATGTATTATACTATACCAACACAGATAGATTTAGCAAATCCTAATAGAATAAAGGTGCATGTAGCAGAAGGTGGTTATGATATATTATCAATATATTATAACATGTATCCTAATCATGAGCATTCAATCTATTCTGCTATACTAGGTGGAGGATACCTAGGAATATGCAAACATTTTATTCATACAATGAAATTGATAAATATTGAATTTCATATTTTTATTGATAATGATGTTGATGATTATATTATATATACTATAAATGAATATTTAAAAGTATATAACATACCATTATATCTTCATAAAAATATGTATCCAAAAGAAAAAGATTTTGGAGTTAGAATTACCAATATAAAAGAGCAAATATCTTTAATAAGATGATAACTTAATGTCATTAAAATATATAAGAGTTAATTCTCTTATATATTTTTATTTTTTATGTACTAATAACATTAACAATTAAATAAGAAGGAGATGATATTATATGAGTAGTAAGTTTACGAATACAAAAAGAATGGACACAATATCATCATTAGTAGATGGTATTAAAACTAGATTGAATAATCCATACTATATAAATACAGATCAGAAACCAACTGTAACAACTTATTATAATCAAGATATAAAAAAGTCAACATTAGACGAAGGCTCTAAAACAACCTATTCTAATATAGGAGAAAATAGTTCTATAAAGCTTAATAAAATAAACAATATGTTTATATATGGAATAAGTAAAATAAGTATTAATTTAGGAAATGGAGATTTTGGATTAGAGTCAGATCCTATAGAAGGTGAAGGCACTATACTACCTAATACTATTATACCATATCCAAATGATTATTTTTCTATAAACTATATAGAGAGAAATCTATTATTCAAAGTAACTTCTGTGTCATTTGATACTATAGAAAATGGTTCTAACTTATATAAAATTGAATATAAATTAGATCAAGTAACAGATGATAATATAAAGAATCAAATAGTAAATGAATTTGATTTTATAGTAGATAATACTGGAACTGTATTCAATCCTATAATTAAAAGTACAGATTTTAAAATAATAAAAGAATTAGAGGATGTAGTTCAAAGATTAATTAAATATTATAAAGACTTATTTTTTAATTCAAGAGTACAAGCTTTCACATTTACTTATAATAACAGTTATTTCTATGATCCTTATATGATAGAGTTTATTATACGTAATAGATTATTGGATAAGGATGATGATAATTTTCTATATGTAACTCATCAAACAATAATTACTAGTACTTTTTCTATAGATTATGATAAAACATTCTTTAGATATGTAGAAGTAAATGATAGAAATGGATTTACTCCTAAGATATCATCACAAGCTATAGTAATAGATAATCCATTATCAATGTTATCATCAAGATTAGAAGATTACTTTGAGATACAATATACTTATCCACAGAACTTAGTAAGAGAAACTATCTCAAATTATAGTATAGATTTGCTTAATAAAATTAAATCAAATAAAAAATATGATATATTAGATGATAATAATTATTTAAATATATTTATAAAATATTTTAATAATGAGGATCTATTAATTGATGATATAAAATATTTAAACAAAGTAGATTACAAATCTAGTATACAATTATTCTATAATATACCTATTATAATTTATATAATTAATAAACAAATAGAAAGATTGTTGCTGAAAAACCAAGATATTGATTAATTAAAATAATTTTTATGTAATTATTGATTTATAAATAGTTAACAAGTATGTAATAAGAATTTATGAAAGGAGTGATACCTGAATGAACGAGTTACTAAGCAGTTTAGATGGTATATTATTTTTAGAAACAGCTACAGAATTGCAAGAAGAAGCTGAAGATGCAGATTTCAATTTTATAGATAGTATGATGCTAGATAGCGATGATAGTGATTTTACAGAAGAAGATGATGAGGAGGAAAGTCCATATGTATAAAATAGTTAATATTAAACCAAGTGGTCCAGTTTATTCTTTACGAGTACCAATTATATCTCCAGTAATGGGTGTCCAAATGAGTGTTGGTGATATATTAAGATGTATCCATTCTAGAGCGGCTGTAACAGAAATACTTCCTAATGGTGAAAAAATTGCATTGAATTTATCTAATTATGATAAAGATAATTCTAAAGAAGTAGTTCCTGTTGAAGTAAAAGAATTAGAGATAACTGTACTTGATAAAGAACCAGTTCAGATAAAAAAAGAAGATCCTATTAAACATAAGATTAAAAAAGAAGTGCCTGTTGAAAGTATAGAAGATTTGAAAGCAAAGATACAAGATAAAGTTCAAGAAATACCTAAAAAAGAAATAGTTCCTGAACCTATTAAAAAAGAAATAGTTCCTGAAATTATAGAAGATTTAAAGGTAGAAACTAAAGAACCTGAACAAATAGTAGTTACTACTGTTGAAAATACATCTAAAGAAGATGTAAAATCTATAGATTCAGATCCAGCTTATTTCAAAGAAGTTGAAAAGCAAAAAGAAAAAATAAAAAAATAAAATATAAAAACTCAGAAGATAGCAATTGCTATCTTCTGAATTATTTATCATTATTAATATCATCATATCACCTTTAATTAATCTTCAGTGCCTATAGTCATATTATCATCCATCGTTATCACCACCTTAAGTGGCGATATAATGCTATATCATAATGTCATCAATTTGTATAATTGATTAATTAAAATATAGCATTCAAATGGGATAATTTTGATATAGTAGAACCAGAAAATACTACTATTTTCTTACTAAGTATTATTTTTTTACATACATTATCTTTAGTAATGAGTTTGCACTCTTCAATATAAGCTATACAATTCGAATCTATCTCTGATACAAAGTAATTAGTTTCAATAAACCCATCTAGTGATTTTACTACTGCATTATCTTTATATTTAATTTTACCAAATAGTGGTGTAACTGATTTTTTAATGATAGTATCCATTTTCTTTGATTCAAATTTATACATTGATAATTCTTTTTCAATGTAATTAATATCTGTTTCGAATGTTAATGGACATTCCTCATCATTTAGAATCTCACGAATAAAGTTGATTTTATCCTCCGTAAAATCATCGCTCTTACCTTTTACCATCTTTAATCTTTTGATAGTTGTTTTTTCCATTACTGCATCGCTCTCCTTCGTAATTTTGTTAAATCAATATTGCTACAATTATATAATATATGTTTAAAAATTAGCAGTTTTACAATATAGATTATTTACATAATTCCAATCTATTTTATCTTTATAATCATTTATAAACTTATCAGATACGTTTTGTCTAATTATAATATCATCAATCTCAACCTTATCTATAACTTTTCTTATTAATTCTTCAGGTATATCTTGAGATATAGACATTGTTTTCCAATCTAATATATCTTTATATTTAAACATAAATCTTACAGATAATTTTTGGTTCTCACATATAATACTAACTAAGCTCTCTCTATTTATATATTTTTCAATAAAAGTCTCAGGTAATTCCTGATATGTAAATAATACCCTCATAGAGATTCTAGATAAATTATCTATTATAATAGGTCTAGGAACATAGTATTCTTTACATAATTCATTCCAATTTATTATACTTGGGTCTTCCTTAATTAATTTTGATAGTTTATTACTTAATTCTTTCATAACCCCTTCATCTCCCGTTAATTATATTAATATATAATGTATATATGATTTCTCATATATACATTACTATCATATTTATAATATATAATTAAAAAATTGGATCTGACACTTTTGTTTCAGGTAGAATTAATGTAAGATTATATAATGATTGAATAGCTTCATTTGATGATGTTCTTATATTTAACCCACCTAAAGATATATAATGAGATTTAGCCTGCATATGCTCTTCTAATTCTTGATTAGCTTCTATTGTATATGCTGCTTTTACTGTAACCTGATCTCCATCTATTTAACGCCCTTATTCTGGATGCTGAGCACTTATATTTTTATATAAGATTGGACTATATTATACCTTTCGGCCCGCCTCTTTCGATTTAAAGGATTTAATACCTACCACAAAGTGGCCCTACTCTACTCACTTCAGAAGTGTATCCACCTCTTAATTTTAACTAGAAGTATTACTAGTATATCAGCTTTCGATAGTCTCTGAACCTTCTACCAATTATAATCTTTAGATATATCGAGATAAGCATCTCTTCGTCGTATTCGTCCTATGAATCCACGACATTGTTCATAAGTTCCAGGTAAATTTAATTCACGTATTATCTCACCAGTTCTTTTACCATCTTGCAATAATTTACATACTCCAATAATATATTCATCATAATTCATAAACTTTTTAGCAGAAGGGATATTATATAAGCATGATATTGATTGCCACCTTAAACCTTGAGCTATATGACTTACAATAAATCTATTATTTTCATTAACCTCTAATCCAGCTATTTCAAGTGTATTTCCATAATTAAATCCATCTTCTAATGCTTTGCATATAAAATGAATTTGTTTATTTGTTAATCTTGACATACCATTATCTTCACCAGCAGTAATTTCACCATGGCTCCAATTATGATTATTTATATATGGAGTGCTATAATCTATTTCTCTTGCTCCATTTTCTATGGCATGATCTACATTTTCTTGTGGTGTAATCCATTCAAGATTTTCAATTCTATTATTGAATTTACATAGATCCTTATGATTAACAAATATTTTATTTTCTGGATCTGAATTTATTATAAACATTATTGCAACTAATACATGAATTCTATATGTAGATCTTGTATTATTATTGTTCATTAATTGTGTTGATAAATAAGTATCTACAATAGTTGATAATAGTTTACCTGATTTCTTATTCATAATTTTACCGAAATTACTTATTTGATATAAATCATGTTTTATATTTAAACATTCTAAATCTACCCAAATAACTTCATTTTCAAATGTTATCGGTCTATACATAATTAATCACCTCTTAATGTATAGTTACTTGATCGGTAGACTAGTATTATAATTGATAGCTTGGCTGCTGATTATCCATTGTTTATAAGGGTTAGGAATGTTTCACCATACCTCATCTTAATTATTTTTCTTATCTTTCGATTACATTCACGCCTATCCATTACAGATTACGTTGTAGTATAATTAAGTTTTAGAGTATTCCAGCAGTTTAAGCGGTTTTTGTTTTAGGGAATTTCGCCCAAGGTAGACTACAATGTATAAGATTAGGTTCATAGTCTCCACCTATAGCAGTAAGATATAGATTACATATATTCAATGTATCTATAAATTTATTACTTGTATCCTTTTCTATATCTTCTTTTCTTATCTTAGGATAATACTTATAAAACTTATTATCATACCACATAGGTTCTATATCTTTCGTAGAAGATACAACTATTTTTGAAGGATATTGATTAAAATAACTATCCATAGGATATCTTGTTATTAATATTTTTTTATCACTTGAGCATTCAATACAAGCCATATATATTAAATCACACCAAGTTAGATTTCTTCCTATTAATGGAGTTTTTAATATTTCTTCATTTGTAGCATCATCAATATCTAAATTTCTTCCTTTAAAATTCATATGAATAGTTTTCTTTTCATCATTAGGAACTTCTATAGCAATAAATCTATTTGAATATCCATGTATAAATCTATCAAGTTCTTTCTTTATTCTAATATCAGAGAATTCTATTAATGGATCTTTTACTTTTATATATTTTACTTCAGTACTATCCTTTTCTATATAAGGATACATTCCATTTCCAGAGAATTCATTTTCAAAGAATCTTCTTATCCAAAATTCTACATAAGGATATAAATTTGTACATAATGATGATAGTGGAACTGCAGTATGATCTAGATCTACCATCAAGTCCTCTAATCTTTCTACTCTTAAATTTGGAGCAGATAAAACTAATCTTGAAGAATAATCGGCAGTCTTAGACATTACTGATCTTTTTATTATACCTTTTTTTCCATATATATTTGGTTCTTGTGATAACCAAGCATATATTGCTAATAATATTTCTTGAACTCTTCCTTTAGAAGCAGTTGACATTGTTAAACCATAATCAGCAGTTTCTTTTAAAGATCTAACCGCTATTATTAGATTATCATATAACTTATTAATTTCTCCTACTCCTATTACAGTTGCTTCAGTATTTACATCTCTATAATATGCTGGTATTACTATACATTTCTTTACAAATAATTTATCTTTATTATTTTTTATGAATTGTATTTTAGTGTCTCTTTTATCTGAATCAGTAGTTCCTATTTTAATGATATCAATATTATCTTTTAAGAACTTAATACCATTTTTTCCATTCTCTTCATCTTCTACAAAATCACCTTTTGAATTTATAGAATACTTTTTTGTACCATGAACAATCTCTCTAACTCTTTTATCCATTTGACACCATAATTTATATACTAATGGATGTAGAAAGTATTCGGTGAGGTCTATATATGCATATTTATTAGCTCTCTCATCTGTTGATATACCGAATATAGTATTAGATAGGAGTCCCCTTTCTGTTGGTACACCCTTTC
>Ga0302209_10000337_pt1 | contig 22401 bp, 21 predicted proteins | sample II_Fen_E3_1_FD_194574 | JGI IMG/M metagenome (GOLD analysis project Ga0302209, IMG submission 194574) | Peat permafrost microbial communities from Stordalen Mire near Abisko, Sweden - II_Fen_E3_1 | ecosystem: Environmental > Terrestrial > Soil > Wetlands > Permafrost | place: Sweden: Abisko...
TCCAATGGCGCACAAACGACCATTGAAGAACGACGTTGGTTTGCAAAAGAAGCCTTTGCAGTCTCTTCTCACTACGATTCAGCTATCTTCAACTATTTCGATGGACAGGAAGAAAGTGCCTTCCGGTTCAGTGAAAACAATTCCAAGATACTTCGTTATGGTGAAAACCCTCATCAAAAGGGCGTTTATTTTGGTAAATTTGAAGATTTATTCGAACAATTGCAAGGACGTGAAATTTCATATAATAACCTGCTGGACATTGATGCTTCCATAAACCTGATAAACGATTTCGATGATATTACTTTTGCGATTCTGAAACACAATAATGCGTGTGGTATTGCTTCTCGTCCTGTATTAGTGGATGCATGGAAAGCAGCGTTAGCCGGTGATCCGGTATCAGCATTTGGTGGCGTTTTAGTAACCAATGCAGTTATTGATAAAGCAACGGCTGAAGAGATGAACAAGATCTTCTTTGAAGTAGTAATTGCACCAGATTATGATTTGGATGCTATTGAAATTCTAAGCCAAAAGAAAAACAGAATCATTCTTATATTAAAAGATGCTAAGTTAAAAGGGAAACAATTCCGGTCATTACTTAACGGAGTTTTAATGCAGGATAAAGATACACACACCGAAACATCTGAAGATTTAAAGGTAGTAACTGAAAATGCTCCTACTAATGAAGAAATCGAAGATTTACTCTTTGCCAATAAAATAGTAAAACATTCGAAATCGAATGCCATAGTACTTGCAAAAAACAAACAGCTTGTAGCCAGTGGAGTTGGTCAAACCTCACGGGTTGATGCATTGACACAGGCCATTGAAAAAGCGAACACATTTAAATTTGATTTGAAAGGAGCCGTATTGGCTTCCGATGCTTTCTTTCCTTTCCCCGATTGTGTCACAATTGCTTCGGGTGCTGGAATTACTGCTGTTATCCAACCGGGTGGTTCGATCAATGATAAATTATCAATTCAAACCTGTAATGAAACCGGGGTATCCATGGTGACAACAGGATATCGCCACTTTAAGCACTAATTTAAATTTCGATACATCGATTTACAATCTGGCAGTAGTGGACAGGAAATAATAAATTAAAAAAAAACTGAAATAAATAAAATGGGACTATTTTCATTTACTCAAGAAATAGCTATTGATTTAGGGACGGCTAATACAATAATCATTTATAATGATAAAATTGTAGTTGATGAACCATCAGTAGTAGCTTTAGATAAACGTACTGACCGATTAATTGCAATAGGCGAAAAAGCCAGACAAATGCAGGGAAAAGAAAACGAAGGGATTCGTACTGTTCGTCCTTTGCGAGATGGCGTTATTGCTGACTTCTACGCAGCCGAATTAATGATTCGGGGAATGATTAAGATGATACCTACCAAAAATCACCTCTTCTCCCCTACCCTTAAAATGGTAGTTTGTATTCCATCCGGTAGTACTGAAGTTGAAATTCGTGCTGTGCGTGACTCTTCAGAACATGCCGGTGGGCGTGAAGTTTACATGATCTATGAACCGATGGCTGCAGCTATTGGAATCGGCATTGATGTTGAAGCTCCAAACGGATGTATGATTGTTGATATCGGTGGTGGAACAACTGAAATTGCAGTAATATCACTTGGAGGTATAGTTTCGAATAAATCGATCCGTATTGCAGGGGATGACTTAACACTTGACATTGTTGAATACATGGGACGAATGCACAACATTAAAGTGGGCGAACGTACTGCAGAACTCATCAAAATAAATGTAGGTGCAGCTTTGACTGATCTCGAAGATGCCCCAGAAGATTATATTGTACATGGTCCTAACCGTATGACCGCATTACCAATGCAGGTACCTGTATCCTATCAGGAAATAGCGCATTGCCTAGAAAAATCAATATCAAAAATAGAAGCAGCTATCCTGAGTGCTTTGGAACAGACTCCTCCGGAATTGTATGCAGATATTGTACAACGAGGCATTTATTTAGCAGGAGGTGGTGCATTGCTACGCGGGTTAGACAAACGATTGACAGACAAGCTTAACATTCAGTTTCACATTGCCGAAGATCCATTGCGTGCAGTAGCACGGGGTACTGGAATTGCATTGAAAAATGTTGACAAATTCTCATTCCTGATTCGATAATCCGAATTTAAATTTTCGATATACATATAAGCTATTATGTATATTGAAAATTTTGTTCTATAAACGACTTTTTCCTCTGCGAAGTTTCATCAATAATGAAGAACCTGATCAATTTTTTAATTCAATACAGTGTCGTGTTTTTATTTCTTTTATTAGAAATAATTTCATTTTCACTGATTGTGAAAAATCAGGAGTATCAAAAAAGCGTTTTTCTGACTTCAAGTAATTCAATGGTTTCAGGCATGTACGAATGGAGTAATTCGGTTGTTGAGTTTTTTAAATTACGTGCCGCAAACGACAACCTATCTGAAGAAAATACAGCCCTTAAGAACCAAATCATCAACTTGCAAAACAAGTTGTCCACACTAAAACCGGAAGCATCTGACTCTATACATTTTCGAATACCACCGGAAATGGAATACCGGTTCATTTCTGCTAAAGTTATAAATAGTTCTACCAACAAACTTTTAAACTACATTACCCTGAACAAAGGATCCATTGATGGTATCAAAATTGATATGGGAGTTATTAGCGATGAAGGTGTTGTTGGTATAGTAAAAACGGTTTCACAACGATTTTCTGTAGTAATACCGGTTTTAAATCCTAAAAGTGATATTAGTTGCAAATTTAAAAGAAACAATTATAGTGGTGGTTTAATCTGGTCGGGCGAGGATTATCGTTATGCCAGTCTTACAGATATTGCCCGTCATGTTGAACTTGCACTGGGAGATACCATTGTTACAAGTGGCTATACCAGTTCATTTCCTGAAGGGATACCGGTAGGGAATATAGAAGATTTTAAAATTAAAGAAAGTGATGCATATTACAAAATTAAAGTGAAACTGTCTGTAAATTTCCATACCCTTTCACATGTAAAAGTAATAAACTATTTGAACTTTCAGCAACAAAAAGATTTGGAAAAAAAATCGGAGGAACAACTTTGATGTACAATTAAGTCGTAGACAATTTACAATTGAAAATTTGTAGACTTGCTAATGAATGAATTGTAAATAGTTAAATTGTAAATAGATATGCCTACAGTACTTCAAAACATATTCAGTTTTATATTTTTAGTGCTTTTTCAGGTACTGGTGCTGAATAATATCCAGTTTTTGGGATATATCAACCCTTACCTTTATATTTTATTTATTTTGACCCTTCCGGTTCAAATGCCTCGTTGGTTCTTACTTATACTGGCTTTTATCCTGGGGATTTCAATTGATATCTTTTCCAATACACTAGGCATGCATGCTTTTGCAACAGTATTTGTAGCCTTCTTTCGTGATGGAATTGTTAAACTATTTACAAATATTGAAGAAGGTAACAATCCAACGCCTTCATTCTATACTTTTGGAGTGAGTGGATATATAAAATATATTGTAGTGATTGTATTAATTCATCATGCAACATTATTCACCCTGGAAGCATTTTCATTTGTTCATTTTTGGATTTTAATTACAAAAATCTTACTCAGTTCATTGGTAACAATATTGCTGATATTGGGTATTCAATCGATTAAAACAAAATAATATATGATAAATGATACGCTTCAAAACAGACGATATGTGATATCGATCATTATGTCAGCTGTCATTGTTGTGTATATTCTGAGATTGTTCACCATCCAGATTATCGAAACAAAATATAAAAACGGTGCGGATAGCAATGCATTTCTGAAAAAGACACAATTTCCACCCCGAGGACTTTTATATGACAGGAAACACAAGTTGCTGGTTTACAACAAGCCGGCATATGATATTGCACTGATTTTCAGAGAAATACACGACTTGGATACAATGTCATTTTGTAATGCTTTGAACATTGATAAACAATCTTTTATAAATAGGATCGCTGAGATTAAAGACTATAAAAAAAATCCGGGTTATTCTTCTTACACTCCTCAACTTTTCATGACTCAACTGAGCATAGAAAACATTGCCACCATTCAACAATCCATGTATAAATATCCCGGTTTTTATATTCAAAACCGTACATTACGTGAATATTCATTTCCAATCGCTGCTCATGTTCTGGGAAGTATCGGTGAAGTTTCTCAATCAAAAATTGATAACGACGATTATTATAAACCAGGTGATTTTGCCGGACGTGATGGAATTGAAAAAACGTATGAAGAACAGTTACGTGGTGAAAAAGGAGTGGAAATTCTATTACGAGACGCCAAAGGAAGAATTAAAGGTAAATATGAAAACGGCAAAGAGGATATTGCTCCAAAAGCTGGTCAGAATATGACTTTAACACTTGATATTCAATTACAGTTATTGGCAGAAAAACTTTTGACTGGTAAAGTTGGAAGTGTAGTGGCTATTGAACCTTCAACCGGTGAAATCCTTGCTATGGCTTGCAGTCCATCTTTTGATCCTTCAATTTTAGTTGGGCGTCAACGATCTAAAAATTATATGCAGCTTGTTCATGATCCGACAAAACCCTTGATTAATCGTGCTACACAAGCCCTATATTCACCCGGATCATCATTTAAAACCCTTCAGGCATTAGTTCTGCAGCAAATGGGAGGTATCAATGAACATACTTTGTTTGCCTGCAACGGACCGGAATCGTATCCGATAAGATGTACCCACCATCACGGTTCGCCGGTGAACCTGATGAGTGCTGTTCAAGAAAGTTGTAACCCTTATTTCTGGAATGCATTCAAGACAACCATCGAAAAGAACGGATACGGGCCAAGAAATATAAACTTCAGAACAACCTATGACGAATGGGTTAATCTGGTAAAAAGTTTCGGGTTAGGAGAGAAATTTACTGATAGTGATATTTATGAACAATCGCGTGGCTATATCCCTTCCCAGAAGTTTTACAACAAAGTGTACCGTTCCGAAAAAGGATGGAGGGCCATTACTATCCGATCTAACTCGATTGGACAGGGCGAGATTCTGGCCTCTCCCCTTCAAATGGCTAACCTGATGAGTGCGATAGCCAACGAGGGACATTATATCAGTCCACATTTAAACAAGTGTGATTCGATGTTGAAAAGAATACATTACTGCAAAGTAGATAAAAAATATTTCCCTATCGTGTTCGAAGCAATGTGGCGGGTATTTGAATACGGGACAGCAAGGAGTTCGAAAATAGAAGGAATCGATATGTGTGGAAAAACCGGTACTGCCGACAATAGCCATGGTAAACCTCACTCCGTTTTTGTGGGATTTGCCCCGAGGATTCATCCTAAAATTGCCATTGCAGTGATTGTTGAAAATGCCGGATATGGATCAACTTATGCAGCACCTATTTTTAGTTTGTTAGTGGAGCAATATCTAAAGGGTAAAATAACCCGGACTGACTTGCAGGAAAGAACAATAAATACAGTAACGAATTCAAATGTACAAGAACGCTAGTATAAAATATTCTTTAGACTGGACAACGATATTTTATTACGTTGTGTTGGTTCTTATGGGCTGGGTAAGCATTTATGGTGCCAGCTACAATTTCGATCAGGCAAGCATTTTTGATTTCAGTCAGCGTGCCGGTAAACAGTTTCTATGGATTCTGACTGCATTCGCAATTGGAGGAATTTTGCTTCTGATAGATGCGAAAATGTATAATATCTTTGCTTATTTCATTTATGCAGGAGCTGTTTTATTACTGATCGTCACCATCTTTGTAGCCCATGATATAAAAGGATCGCGCTCGTGGCTGGTGCTTGGACCTATCAGTTTTCAGCCTGCTGAACTGGCAAAGATGGCTACTGCTTTAGCTCTTGCAAAGTTTATGAGTTCCTATAATTATAAGCTTAAAGACTGGAAAGATTTACTCCCGTTAGGACTGATTATTTTCGTGCCGTTTATCCTGATTATTTTACAAAATGAAACTGGAACCGCTTTGGTATATATTGCATTTCTGCTAATGCTTTATCGAGAGGGAATGAATGGCATTATCCTGCTGCTTGGAAGTTTTGCTGTAGTACTATTTATTACAATTATAAAATTAAGTATCGTTCCGATACAGGTCGATCGTGGTACATTGGGAATGGTGCTGGCCATGGGAATTATCCTGTTGATTCAGTTTTTTTATGCATTCTATTATGGCAGAGACCGGAAAGAAGCTTTTATCCTGCTTCTTGGAACTCTTGTAATTGGAGTTCTATCTTACGTACTGAACATCTGGTTCTATTTGAATTATAATTACGTTGCCATTTTTACTGTATTGGCATCCTGTATTTACTGGATGTTTATTGAGCTCTTTAACCGGTACAAAAAATACTGGTTTCTGATTTTATTTTCGTTGGGATCCGTTATGTTCAGTTTCTCTTCGGATTACCTGTTTACTAAAGTGCTGGAAGATCATCAGCAAGTCCGTATTAAAGTATTATTGAATATGGAAAATGCTCCTTTAGGAGCAGGCTATAATGTGAATCAATCTAAGATTGCTATTGGTTCCGGGGGTTTCTGGGGGAAAGGTTTTTTGAATGGCACTCAAACCAAACTAAAATTTGTTCCGGAACAGGATACCGATTTTATTTTTTGTACGGTTGGTGAAGAGCATGGTTTCGTCGGTTCAACTCTTGTTTTATTTGTATATTGGTTATTGCTAATGCGTATTCTTCGTATTGCAGAGCGACAACACGATCCTTTCAGCAGGGTGTATGCTTATTGTGTTGCCAGCATTTTCTTTTTCCATCTTATGATAAATATTGGGATGGTATTAGGAATAATGCCCGTTATTGGCATTCCTTTGCCCTTTTTTAGCTACGGAGGCTCTTCCCTCTGGGGTTTTACTATTTTACTCTTTACATTGCTTAGACTCGACGCAGCAGGGTCTGAACGATTGAAGTAGAATATTTACATATTGATATTGAAACTTACCTGGGTGCATAATAAATTATGCAAACTCCAATTAAGGCTATTATCGCCCCTAATATATCAAATTTATCGGGTGAGAAATGATCGAATTTAACTGCCCAGAGTAAAGACATTACAATAAAAAAACCACCATATGTTGCATAAACCCTTGCAAAACTCTCAGTTTGTAAAGTCGCTACTATCCCATAAAGTACAAGGATGAATCCTCCAAGAATTCCATACCACAAAGGCTTGTCTTCTTTCAGACATTGCCATAACAAATAACCGCCACCTATTTCGCAAAAACCTGCCAAAATAAAGACGAGTATTGATTTTAATATTATCATCTCATTTTTTTTTGATACTGTAAATTGAAAATTAAATTTAGTTACTTTTTCAACCGGTTTGAGATTGATAAGTTGATAAAATAATTGAAATAAAACTACAGCCGGATATAAACTTTGTTTTGATCCATTAAATAACCAACGAGCCAACAAGTGAGCATCCACCACACAGAGAACAAAAATGCACCCAAATAATCACCGGTAAAAATGAAAATGTGATGATAAATCCACGAGAAAAGCGATTCATTTCCGACTTTAATCATCCATAATATTGTTACTCCAAGTTCACTCATCAAATAGATAATCAACGGGTTTTTACCTGTCACCAAAAAGAAACCGGTACCCTTTGTTTTTCCTGATATGTCGGTAATGTAAACGATTGCTGCCAGAATGATACAATCCAACCCGACCGTCAATACTGCATATGAACTTGTCCACAGTTTTTTATTTACCGGAAAAAAAGAGTTCCAGCAATAGGCTATCAAAAGAAGTCCAATTCCTGCCAACAGAAGTTTTGTAAGTCCTTCATAGGATTTTCCCAATCGTTGCAGATACCGCCCTACCGCATATCCGCCAATTACATTAAACAGTGAAGGCAATGTGCTCAATACTCCCTCAGGATCGAAAGGAAAACCTTCACCGGTGTATAGATGATTCATTCCAAACAACCAGGTATCCAGACGTAGTACAGCATTTCCAGTTTTGGTAAGTTCTGCACCCTGTTCTCCAAATATGATTAATAAACCCCAATATGCAAACAGGGAAAATACACCGAGCCAAATTGTTTTCTTTGTTCCGAGATAGTAAACCATTAATGCCACTATTCCATAACAAAGGGCGATCCGTTGCAAAACACCCATAATACGTGTATGAGAAACAGGAGATAGTACAAAGTGAGATTGTGCATCTATTTTAAAGAAAGGAAACCAATACATGAGGTAACCAACCAGAAAAATGAGTGCTGTCCGTTTAAATATTTTAAAAAGTACTTCTGTTTGATTCATGGAATTCCATCGTTTCCTGACAAAACTGAGGGCATTTCCTACTGCAAATAAAAAGGAAGGGAAAACCAGATCGGTAGGTGTGAATCCATTCCAGTCGGCATGTTGTAATGGCCAGTAAGTAGTAGCTCCGTTTCCTGAAGTATTGACAATGATCATAAAACAAACGGTTAGTCCGCGAAAAATATCCAAAGCCGTGAAGCGTTCGGTTGACAGCGAAGAAGTGGGTATATGAGTCATATTATGAAGGTAAAAGTTTCTGATAATGCGGGTAAAAATACAAACATTTTCTGAATAAACCATTTTCCGAAACATACTGATTGAAGACTGAAATTATAATTGTTATTGTAATACAAGAGCAGACTAAATCTTCTCCATCAGATTTGAAGTTTTAATCAATATATAAATCCGGCATTTTTTTAATCGATTATTCATATAAAATCATGTGAATAACAAATGAATCAGATAAATATCCATTTTCAAATTGAAAAAAACGTATATTAAAATTGAAACAGAAGTTATGATTTATCATATTTGATTCTGTATTAGTGAAATCAGACAGATAAAATGATTCATATAGTTCCGAAATAGGCAAGAAATCAGATATATTTATAAACCATATACACAGCAACCCCCAACAGGAAAAAGGCATATACTTTTTTAAATGTGGCTGCCGGTAATTTAATTGCTAATTTAGTGCCAAAAAACACACCAAAAAGAATTCCCAATGCCATTAGTCCGGCATACAACCAGTTCAGGTAACCTGCCTGGGCATAGACGATCACACTGGGCAATCCTACCGGCAGTTGTAATGCTGCCAGGGATGTAGCAGAAGCAGCCTTGGCATCATACCGAAAAAATTTAATCAGTATTGGGACAATCACCAATCCGCCCCCTTTACCAAATAATCCGGCAATAACTCCCGCACAGATTCCCAAACAGATAAAAACCCAAAAAGCATAGTGGATATTCTCTCCGGGGACGGGCTTCTCAACTTTCTTATAGTTTTTCCCTCTGAGTAATTTAGGGATATCCAGATAACCTATTGCTACATATAACAAAAAGGCAGCATAAAGTTTTGAAAGCACTTTTACATCTACTGAAAGAGCCAACTCTGCACCAAAGAAAGAACCCGAAAGCAATCCCAGCGAAATCCAAAGTGCATTCCGAACATTAATATATCCGGCTTTATAATAGGTGATGACTCCAAGAATCCCTACCGGCAACAACATGGCAGCCAGCGAAGTTGCATTAGCATTTAGCATGCCCATGCCAAAAATAGCTATCAGTGTAGGAACCATGATAATTCCACCACCAATTCCAAATAAACCGGACATTATCCCGGCAAGAATTCCAACTATCAATATCCCTATTTCCATAATTCTATTTTTATGATTGATCCACTAAAGTGAAAAATCATTTTTGGCGGCAAAATTAGTTCAATTAATCGAATTAAACTGCTTACATTAAAGTTCAAAGTCAATAAGCCCAAAATAAAACACCCTACATTAACATGCAGGGTGTTTTTAATGAAATATAAAATGAAATTTAATCCTTCTGTATAATTTCAAGCGTATCGGAGGCGATCATATATTCTTCATCGGTAGGGATGACTACTACTTTCACTTTCGAATTAGGTGTACTTATCAGGACTTCTACACCTTGTGATTTTGCATTGATTACCTTATCTATTTCCATACCCATAAATTCGAAACCCGAACATACACTTTCTCTCAATTCAATCATGTTCTCGCCTACTCCACCGGTAAAAACGATGACATCAACACCACCCAAAGCAGCTATGTATGAGCCAAGATACTTTTTAATTCTGTATTCATACATCTCCAATGCCAGTTTTGCCCGTTCATTACCATTTTCGATGGCAGTTTCTATATCACGCAAATCTGACGAGATACCGGAAATTCCTAAAATACCACTGTGTTTATTGAATAATGTTGAGACGGATGCTGAACCTATCATTTCTTTTTCCATTAAGAATGTTACCACTCCCAGATCGACATCTCCCGAACGGGTTCCCATCATCAAACCTTCAATAGGTGTGAAACCCATAGAAGTATCAACCGATTTTCCGTTTTCTATGGCAGTGATTGAAGCTCCGTTTCCAATATGGGCGGTGATCATTTTGGTTGAATTGTAATCAAGTCCTAAAAACTCACAGGCACGTTTTGATACATACCGGTGGCTTGTTCCGTGAAAACCATACCGCCGAATGCCGTATTTCTTATATAACGAATAAGGAATGCCATACATATAGGCATATTCAGGCATGGTTTGGTGAAATGCTGTGTCAAACACCGCCACCTGAGGGACAGAAGGCAATAAGTCACTGATAGCCTTAATACCCGCTAAATTTGGTGGATTATGCAAAGGGGCAATATCGATACATTCAACAATTTTCCGAATCACATCATCGGTAATCAGCACACTTGAATTAAATTCTTCACCTCCGTGAACCACTCTGTGGCCTACAGCATTGATTTCTTCAAGTGATTTTATAGCACCATGTTTTTCACTTGTCAGAATACCTAAAATATATTCTACCGCCAGTTGATGCTCCAGGATTTCTCCTTTAAGTACGACTTTTTTACCATCACGGCGAATATGTTTCAGAAATGAACCTTTCATCCCTATCTTCTCAACACCGCCGGCTCCCAATACTTCATTGGTAACCATATCCAGTAATTTATATTTTACCGATGAACTTCCACAGTTCAATACTAATATTTTCATGTTTCAGTTCCTCCTTATTTAACTATGTTTCCGAAATCATCGTACGTATAAAATCCTTTTTTGGAACTTACTCCAAAATGCCTGGCACGAAAGAGTCGTAACAAGATCGGCGATGGCTTATACTTTATACTTCCATATTCGTCCCACAGATTTTCAAGTAACCGAACGATCTTTTCGATGCCCATTTGATCAGCAGTCCTGAATACCCCCTGACGGTAACCAAACCCGACAGTTAACACACGGTCAATATCTTCAACATTTGAAATTCCTTCCATTAAAATCTGGCAGGCTTCATTGAGTTGTATCAGGAATAAACGAATGCTAACCAAACCTGCCGATTCAACTACAGAAACATATTGATGATTAATCAATCTGGCAAACTGACAGACTTTATCAAATGTCTCTTTTGAAGTATTGAGTCCCGGTACAATTTCTATTATTTGTGAATCCGGAACATTCGAAAGAAAATGTAATCCTATACAACGTTCAGTATGCATAAGTTCGGAAGCTAAATCGGTTACTATCACCGTAGATACATTCGAAGCGATGATAGCATTCGTGGAAAGGACTCTTTCCAGTTCTTTAAATACTTCCTTTCGCTGAAGAATACGTCTCTCGCCCGTTTGATCATGATAACGAATGGCCTCGATTACAAAATCACATCCACTGAAATCATCAAAACTAGTGGTGCCATTGATGCGTCCCATGATAGCTTTTTTTTCATTTTCAGTTAACCCCCAGTTTTGAATCTTCTTATCCAACTTTTCTTCAATCCGACTGAATGAATTGGCAATACCTTCATCGCTTGGTTCCAGGAAGACTACTTCCATGCCGTTAAGGGCAGCTGTAGTTGCTATGACGCTTCCTTCTTTACCGCAGCCCACAACACCTATACGCGAAAACAGTGTACGTTTCCGGTTGCGTTTGCTTAATCCGTAGCGTTCTATTGCTTCAATTATTTCTTCTGCCATATATTTTAATTTTTTAGTAGTAAGAGGTTAGAGTTAAAACGCAGGTAATTTGAAGTGAACAATGCTTACCTCTTATCACTTGCTTCCTGCTTCTATTTATTTCATAGCCTGATTTGCAGTAATGGTAATCATCTTCACAACATCATCTACCGAGCATCCTCTCGAAAGATCATTTACAGGTGCTGCCATTCCTTGTAAAATAGGACCTACTGCATGTGCACCTGAAAATCGTTCAACCAGTTTATAAGCGATATTTCCGGATTGCAAATCGGGGAATACCAACACATTGGCATGCCCTGCTATTTTGCTTCCGGGAGCTTTACTTTGTCCCACCGATAGAACCAATGCAGCATCGGCCTGCAATTCACCATCGATTTGTAATTCAGGTTCAAGCTCTTTTGCAATTCGTGTTGCTTCAACTACCTTATCAACCAGTTCATGTTTCGCACTCCCTTTTGTCGAAAAGCTCAACATGGCAACTTTTGGCTCAAAGCCTGCCAGCACACGGGCTGTGTCTGCGGTACAAATCGCGATCTGTGCAAGTTCTTCGGCTGTCGGATTTGGATTTACTGCACAATCGGCAAAAACCAACAATCCTTTTTCGCCATATTGAGGTGTAGGTGTAAACATTAAAAATGCTCCTGAAACAACTTTTATTCCTGGTTTTGTTTTTAGAATCTGAAATGCCGGACGAAGTACATTCCCGGTTGTATTCCTTGCTCCTGCAAGTTCTCCATCGGCATCTCCGTTTTTTATCATCAGACATCCAAGATATAATGGATTTTTTGCCAATTTAGTGGCTTCTTCCAGGGTCATTCCTTTACTTTTACGTAACTCTAAAAGTAGATTTGTATATTCTGCCATTTTCGAATCCGTATCAGGATCAACAATCTTTGCTTCAACAATGTTCGATAAATTGTTTTCGGAAGCCAGTTTATTTATTTCAGCTTTATTTCCAATCAGGATAATTTTCGCCGCTTTTTCTTTCAGAATAATATCCGCTGCTTTCAAAGTGCGGATTTCGGTACCTTCAGGTAAAACAATACGCTGTACGTTTTCCTTGGCACGTGCCATAATTTTTTCTAATAAATCCATCGTGTTAAGATAAAATAATATAGTAATCAGCGAGAGGATTTATTCATCGGGCTGAAAAACAGTACAAAGATACTGCAATATTCTAAAGTTGCTATGTAGAGATTGCAATTTTTGCTAAATATGTGATTACATGTCAAATTTCAGTCTGTTTTTATCTTTTATTGAACTAAAAAATATAGTTTTTAAGCTCGTGCCTTCCTTTTTATTTTTCAAGTGTTTATTTTTCCGTTATCAAAATTGATTCCATTTTCTTCGTGAAACAGATTCAATATTGCTCTCATTAACGGTTTGCTCTTTTAAATCGTAAAACTACAAATCATCCCCTGAAAGAAATTGAGCGTGGGAAATATATATTCTAAATGAAAGTATCTTTAAAACCTCCACTTTACAAGGAATCTTATATCCGTTTTCCGGTTCCCTGAAATAGTTTCATTTCCACTACTCACTGATTCACGGTCATCGGCATATACAGTCTGGGCGATTTTAAACCAAAATGATACGTTTTTATTCAAATCATAGTGCATGTTCAGATAATAACGGCTTCCCAATCCAGAGTACATTGGAATGGAAAAGGCGTAAAGGATATCCCTCTCATAAGAATAGAAGCGATTTTCATAATTCACTGCATCAAAAAACTGAACCCTGAAATCAATTTTTAAAAGAATTGGAGTGAAATCATAACTTAAATCCTGAATAGCCATAAGTCCGTGTGTCCAGGTTGAACTACCTTGCCTTGACAGATTTCCTTCCAGTACGTTCTTAAACGTGAAATTTCCTATTGAATAGGTAAGATTATACCGGATCGAAGATTTTTGGACCGGAACTTCAACAGGCATTATAGCACCAGATGAAGTAAGATTTGTTTGTTTTTCTTCAAATTTAATCCTCCAGTACATGGCAACGTTTCTTTTCACTGAATAATCGGTCTGTAAAAAGTAATCCTTTCCGACAGATGGGGCATCAATACCGTATTTTGGCCATGGGAAACGGTAACTGTCAGCATACGCTGCAAACTTCCATTTACTGAACGGTCGAACTTCAACACCTAAATAATAGCCTGTTTCATTATTAACCCTTGATGTTTCCGAAAAGGAAGAGGCATAAAAAGTATCGAATCGTGGCGAATAATAGCGCTGTAGAAATACCATACTGACTTGTGATACCGGATTAAAAGTACACCCGTTCAAAGTTGCCATAGCAGCATGATCAGTGATGCCTGTTTCACCAAACAAATTGAGTTTATATAAGCGGTACCGGTAAAAAACTCCTCCTGTTGATTGTTGAGAGCCTGAAAAATAGAAATAATTATACACCGTTCGAGATGGTATTAACGTTTCGTTGAGTAAAGTATGAACTCCTGTGATTCCTACCTGCATATTCATGTTGGTATATGTTACATTACCGCCCATAATTTGTTGATTTACCGTGCTTTTTTTATTTAACTCGTCAGGGGTACGGTGATAACCGGTTTTTATGATCGTTGAGAAAGTTCCGTTTACTGTATCCCCATCAATCATTTTGTTGGAATAAAAAACTGAAAGATCAAACTTTCTAAGTTGCAAAGTAACTCCACCACCTCTGAAAAAATTACTTTCATCTGTTGAACTGTATTTCTTTAATCCGGAATTTCGTGAAGTAACATTCAACACAAACGATGATTTTCCTATACTATACTCCGGGTGAAGTACTAACCCCTGTCCAAAATTCGCTCTGAAATCACCCAATACAATGGTTTTAAATTTACCAAAATTGTTGAATTGTACATGAAAAGAATAAAAATCATACCCTTTATGATTACTTCCCCAAAATTGTTCACCGGCGTCCTTTTCGGCTGTTATTCCTGCCAGGATCCTGTCTTTGTAATGAAACCGGTATTTCAGGGAGTTATAAAGTTGATTCCCGATATAATTTTTAGTCTGAGTTGGAAGGGAATTAACATCTTCTTCAGGTAAAAACCGATACCCTTCTTTCGTTTCAAGTCCTTTATCAAGTCGGAAATACAATTCATTTTTACCGTATTTCAAAATATCATTCCAGTAAATCTTTTTTCCGGAATCATTTGCTTCACCGGCATAGACAAAAGGAAGCATTCGGCGAATGTCCGTCATATCCAGCCCTTCAACGAGTTGAAGTTCATAAATGGTCTGCATCGGACCGTGCTGATAGACATACGATAGTATATTTTCAACCTGGATATCCGAAAGAAAAGGTAATTTTTCTAATTCTTCCTGAGTGGCTTTATTCAAATTTACGGGATTCATTGAGCAAGTCATCAAGTCATCATAAAAAGTCTCATAATCGATTGTTTCGTCACTTTCCGCAACATATTGATCAAAGATAACGGCTATTGTTTGTTCAGTAACCGATGTAACATCCTGTGCTCTTGAAGGACAAGAACATTTTATTATTAAAATCAGATAAATAAACAATCGTTTCACAAAGTGTCAGATAAAAGTGATGTCTTATTTGCCAAACCTGTATTTGATTTCTGCAAAGGGACATACCCCAAGCAAAGGATGCATTTCACAATTCAAATCGAATAAGAATGCTCCTGTTTTAAATCCAATACCAAGGCAGGGTACTAAATATTCCGAACCATAAGCACCAAATTTAAGGTTTATATTTTGTACCATTTGGTATTCAAATCCCATTGCAATTCGGTAATTGCTGCTTACTTCCTTGTCAACCTGTGTTCTCCATACAAATTCCCTTGAAAAAAAGTACTCTGTGCCCAGACTGAAAACTGAAGGAAGGCGTTTAATAACATATTCTGTAATAATGTTGGTTTGAAATGGATTGAATGTATGGAATCCAATATTGAAAACCGGTGAAAACCTTATGGATAATCCTATTTGGGGAAATAGTGCACTCCTGTAGGAGTTTGATGCCGAAAAATAGGCAGTATAATAATCAAATTGAACACCCATAGCAAATTTATCTGAAAAATTCCGGGCGAAATTAATTCCAGTCAGCATTTCGTGATACATGGAATAACCGAAATAAGAGAACGAAATTCCTGTATTCACCTTATCCCAGGGTAAAGCAAACTGAACACTTTTAGTGGATAATTCGGATAATAAATACCGGTTTTCATACTGCAATGCAAACTCAGAGGTATTAATATACCCTAACATAGCAGGGTTATTAAATGCAGTCCATGAGTGTGAATCAGCAACTGATGTTGAAGCAATGGCATTTGAAGAAGGAATTATTGAAGGGATTTGAGAAAGAAGACATTGACAAAAAACAATACTTGCCAGTAAAAATATGACTTTCTTCATCGTTTAAAAGGTTTTTATTTCAAAAAATCCGTAAACACAAGAGCATCAAAAAAATTAAGCGTCAAAAATATTATTTTTTTTGTAAATTAACAACTAATTATTAAAAAATATTTTATTTTGGAACAAATATTGTAGACTAGTGTGATAACGTTGAAAAATTTAATTTTATCGTTATGAAAAAGAGTATAATCCTTTCTTGTTTAATTTTTATTCACTTTTTATCAGATCAGATTTTTGCACAACTTCCCTTTCAGAGTATCCCTTCAGGTGATCCTATTGTGTGGATTGAAAAAAATGAAAAAGATACTATGTTGATGGTTTATCTGAATCAAATATATATCTTTCCTCCCGAAAAGTTCAAGAATAAAAAGCAGGAAAAGTTTTACTTGATTACAGTGCGGGATGTAAAGTTAACTCTGCCCTATGCTAAATTGATAGCCAGTGAATTAAATAAAACGAATAAGAAATTAATATCCCTGCCCGACGATAAAGAACGTAAAAAATACCTGTCACAATACGAAAAAGCAGTCTTGAAACAATACGAACCTTCTTTAAAAAAGATGAATATCAATCAGGGTAAAATGCTTCTTAAACTGATTGACCGTGAATGTAACCAATCGCCCTACGAATTAATAAAAGCGTATCGCGGAAGCCTGACTGCCTTCTTTTGGCAAGGTGTAGCCAGAATATTCGGATCGAATTTAAAAGCGGAGTATGATGGTAATGACAGAGATAAAATCGTAGAAAGAATTATTATCCTGGTAGAAGAAAACCGGATTTGATCTGGAGCAACATATGATTATTAATTGATCCGGCAGAAAGCAGAAATATCTGTTAACCTAACCCGAAAGATAACATTTTAAAGAGCAGACTCTCTGCAGGATATTCTTGTTGGGGAATGTAACTGAAACGTTTAATTGTTTAGTGTTTTTTTAATTACACAGTAGAGTATTCTCAGACCAATAGATCATCACTTTTTGAAAGTACCTTTTCTCCCTTCCTGTAATAATATACCAACCCATAAGATTTGCATTTCATTACGCGAGAATAAGGTTTTTCATCTTTAAATTTTGCTTCAACCTGATTCCAGATGTCCAGAATGATTTTATCACCTTTTTCCCGAAGGCTGACTAATTCTTCCCAATTCCGGTTGGTTGTGTTTTGATGGAGCTTTTGGTTGGATTTATATTCCTTGAAAATTTCGTAGTGGACCTTTACTTTGGCAATGGTAGGATTGTAAATAGGTAATCCGCCATTTCTCAAACGTTCATTTTCACCATCAATAATGCATTTCCCCCAGTTTAATAAGGATGCTTCTGTGCTTAAATCAGGAACGGTGTGTATATTCTGATCCAGATGATAGAAAAGTTTGTGTTCCTTTTTTATATCTCCACGAATAACCGAAAGATTGAATACCTGAATGAAGTGCGAGATATAAATGCGGGCATTGTGTACTATTTGCTGGTAATGTTTGTTTGCCGATACCTGACTCTCCAACATTTGTTGGTATTGTACCAATTGTTTTTCAAAACCGCCAAGATAGTTTTTAGCCTCAAGAATGGTTTTAAACGAAACAACCTGATCACCATAATCCTCATTATCTGCTTGTACGATTGCTGTACGCAAGGCTCGTAGTCGTGCCTGATCGGTATTGGGTAATCTTCTGTATGGCATACTTATTCGATGTTTTAAAGTACTTATGCCAACAAAGATAAAAAATTAATCTTGTCTGAACATTAATTTTTCGGCTAAATTTCTCAATTCTTGTTTTTTATTATTTAAAACCGATAATTTTTCAAGATTTGCGATGGCCTTACTATAAAAATATTGCATCTTGTCTTCGCAAATCGACTTAACTCCAAGTTGATTGTAAAGCGAAGTGATGGTTTTAATTTTCTCATGAGCCTTATTCTCGTCCGAAATTTGGAGCCACTTTTGTAATTCGGAAGCTTCTTTTCCGTTGGCCAGTTCAAGAGCGTGAATCAATAAATAGGTTTTCTTGTTACAAAGAATATCCCCCCCTATCTTTTTCCCAAAAGTAGCTTCATCTCCATAGACATCCAACAAATCATCTTTCAGTTGAAAAGCCAGTCCGATATTTATTCCAAAGTCGTACAGTAATTGTGCATCCTCCTCTCCTGCTCCACCGATCCAGGCACCTGTTTTAAGTGCACAGCCCAGTAACACAGCTGTTTTCAGGCGAATCATTTCAAGATAGTCTTCAGCGTTTACCTCCAGACGTTTTTCAAAATCCACATCATACTGCTGACCTTCACATATTTCGGCAGCAGTTTGTGAAAACACATCCAATACCGGTTTTAAATACTTTACCGGGGTTTTTGCAATAAACCGGTACGATTCTATTTGCATTACGTCTCCTGAGAGAATGGCTGTATTATCATCCCATTTTTTATGGACAGTCGGTTTACCCCTACGGACATCCGCCCGGTCCATAATATCATCATGTAACAAGGTAAAATTATGAAATATCTCCAGTGCCAAAGCTGTATTCATAGCCGGTTGTAAATCGTCCGAAAACAGGTTACAGGCCATGAGGGTCAATGCAGGACGAATTCGTTTTCCGCCCAACGAAAGCACATACCCAATGGGTTCATACAATCCCTGTGGTTGCTTATTCCAGTTTATTTTTTCTAATTCAATGGAAACCAGTTGGGTTATTTCGTCGAATGATTTCATAATTTAAATGTATGACACAAAATTTTTATTGTATTATTTATTAACCAAAAAGTGTCGGAATTACCGACACTAATTAATATATGAACATCTTTCATTTTCAACGTAACCGTTTTTCAATTCAGTTCATTTTCAATGATATCCGTCATTACATCTTTAATCTCCAATCCGGCAGCAGCTACCTGTTGAGGTATGAAGCTGGTAGTAGTCATCCCCGGAGTCGTGTTTACTTCCAGTAAATTGATAATGTCTCCTTCCGATATAATATAATCAATCCTGACAATGCCTTTACAACCCAGGATATCATAAATCGCGGAACTAAGTTTCTGTACGCGGTCAGTGAGCGATGCACTGATTCTGGCAGGTGTAATTTCCTGTACCTGTCCTTTGTATTTTGCATCAAAATCAAAAAATTCGTTTTCACTGACTACTTCTGTAACAGGAAACACCTGTGCTTTTGTTTTTGTTTTGTATATTCCACATGTGATTTCTGTCCCTGCCAAAAAAGCTTCAATCATTACTTCTGCACCCTCTGCAAATGCTTTCTTTATGGCCGGTTGAACCTGCTCAATGCTTTTCACCTTGGTGACACCAAAACTACTGCCACCTACGTTTGGTTTAATAAAACAAGGAAAGCCTATTTTCTCTGCAACTTCTTCGTCCGAAACGGATTGACCGGAACGGATAACAAGCGATTCGGCAACTTTTACGCCAAACCCCTTCAAATAGGTGTTGCAGGTGAATTTATTGAAAGTAAGGGCTGCTGCCAGCACGCCACAACAGGAATAGGGGATTCCGGTCAATTCAAAATAACCTTGTAAAATGCCATTTTCGCCCGGTGTACCGTGAATGGTAATATAAGCAAAATCAAACGCAGTTTTAACGCCGTGGCGACTAAAACTAAAATCATTCTTATCAATGGCAATCTTCTCATTGTCTGACAATTCAACCTGCCAGATTTTTCCGACTATCGTTACAATGAAAATATTATAACGTTCTTTATCCATAAACGAATTTAATCCGGAAGCACTTTTCAATGAGACTTCCAGTTCCGATGAATCTCCACCGGCTACAATGGCTATGTTTTTTTTCATTTCTTTTGTTATCCCCCTTTAGGGGTTAGGGGTTCTTATGTTGTTTTTTATTCTTCAGCAAGGAATTTCGCATAATTTCGCCATTTATCAATCAACTGCTGCATATCATCCGGTAATTCACTTTCGAAACTCATAAATTCACCCGTGCGGGGATGAACAAAACCAAGTGTTTTAGCATGCAAGGCTTGTCGCGGACAGATCTCAAAACAATTCTTCACAAATTGCCTGTATTTTCCTGAAGTTGTACCTTTCAGTACATCATGTCCTCCATAACGTTCATCGTTGAATATCGTATGTCCAATATGCTTCATATGTACCCGTATCTGATGCGTACGACCGGTTTCTAACCGGCATTCCACTAACGTCACATAGGCCAGGCGCTCCAATACTTTATAATGGGTGATGGCATGTTTGGCAACCGGGTTTTCTCCTTCCGGAAACACTTTAAACAGCATTCTGTCCCGTGGATCACGTGCAAGGTCACCAATAATCGTACCTTCATCTTCTTTTACATTGCCCCATACTAGTGCCTGATACCTGCGCTGGGTGGTTTTTTCAAAAAACTGTTTCCCCAGATTCGATTTGGCCATTTCAGTTTTGGCCACCAGCAACAATCCGGATGTATCCTTATCAATTCTGTGAACCAACCCTATACGTGAATCATTCGGATCAAAATCCGGATGATCTTTCATATGATATGCTATTGCATTAAGCAAAGTTCCATCGAAATTTCCAAATCCCGGATGAACAACCAGATTAGGTTGTTTATTAACCAACATGATATCATCATCTTCGTAAACGATCTTAATGGGTATATCCTGAGGAATTATTTCAAATTGTGAAGGTGGGTAAGCCAGAACGATTGTTATAATATCGTAGGGTTTTGTTTTGTAATTCGACTTTACTGCTTTCCCGTTCACTAAAATATTACCGGCAGTTGCCGCTTCCTGAATCCTGTTGCGCGACGTATTCGACATGCAATTCACCAGGTATTTATCAATTCGAATAATTTTCAACCCTTTATCAACCACAAATCTGAAATGCTCAAAAAGCTCCTGCTCCTCTCCTGCCTCAACAAGTTCATCTAATTCTAAATCTATATCTTCCAAATAATCTTCAGCCACCTTGCGTTGTTCTAGTTGTTTTTAAAAAAACTGTTCATCTGTATCTTCTTTCTTTTTATCTTCCTCGAAGACTTCCTTCAGGCGCGACTTATCCGTAGTCAGGTAAATATCCACCCGGCTGCCTGTTGATAACGAAGAACCTGTAGCAGGGCGTTGACGGTAAATAATATAATCAGCTTCATTGCCCGATGGGGGAACATCATATTCGGTTAACCCAACAGTCAGGGATGCCGAAAGTACTTCCTGAGTTGCTTCTTCCAGCCCTAAACCTTTCAATGAGGGTACCAGAGCCTGTTCATTTCCCAATCCACTGCCGATAACCAGGACAACCGAACTTCCTTCAGGAATTCGTGTTCCGGGCATAATGCTTCGTCCATGGTATTTTACTTCTATCACCAGGTCTTTATATTCCGATGGTGCCAATTCTGTATTTGAAACGTTTAATCCAACTGACTGAAGCATGGCATCAGCCTGACGAAAAGAAACATCATTGATTTCCGGTAAGCTTACCTGGCGTACTGAACGTGAATTAATAATCAGGTAAATCGGACGGTTGCTCTTTACAGAGGAATTGGCCGCTGGAATCTGATCGATGATTGTGCCCAGCTTTTTGTCACGTACATATACCGAATCAATCACCATAGGATAAAGACCTTTTTTGGCAAGTATGATTTCTGCTTCTTCCACATAGGATCCCCTCAGGTCAGGTACTATTTCCGATTCGCCGTGATGCGTGTAAAAATCGACTGCAATTAGTGCAATCCACGACAGAACAATAACTATTCCAATGGCAATCAGCATGTTTTTAAGTACAAAACCACCAAAAGTTTCTTTCCAAAATTTTTTAATATCCATAAATGACAGAAATTACATGACAAAAGTATCTGAAAATAAATCAATCGATTATTGCTTTTTGAAGCGAATTAATCAGACTCCAAAAATAATGAATTTATTGCTTCATACAGGCATAAAAACAAAAAAAGTAAAAACTCACCTTGAAGTCTTTACTTTCTTTATACTGTTTTACAGAATAATTACGCTTTGTGACGACCTTCATCGGCAACCGTAAGTTTTGATCTGCCTTTGGCACGAC